>Ga0209958_1000312_pt1 | contig 115434 bp, 104 predicted proteins | sample ThiBio_inoc_plan_FD_183942 | JGI IMG/M metagenome (GOLD analysis project Ga0209958, IMG submission 183942) | Wastewater bioreactor microbial communities from Cape Town, South Africa - Thiocy_inoc_plan (SPAdes) | ecosystem: Engineered > Bioremediation > Thiocyanate > Unclassified | place: South...
GGCCAGCGCAGCTTCTCCAGGAACGCCTGGCAGGCCTCTTCGGTGGCAAACCAGTCAAGAAATTCGTTCCAGGTGCGAGGGTAGTCCTGTCCAGGAGTTGGCGTTAGCATCTGGGTTTCCATCCAGCCATTCTGACGCCACTGGAGCTAAATAGATACCCCTTATGTCTCAACAGGTGTGGGCCGCGCAGGCCCTTGAATCTTTCGATGCGGTGGTGTCAGCCACCGAGGGTTTTCGCAGCCGCGCTGGCCAGCGGCTGATGGCCGAGCAGGTGGCGCGCACGTTCAGCAGCGCCACGCTGGGCAAGGTGGATGAAGAAAGTGGTGAAGACGCGCCCACGCGGTCCATCGCCGTGATCCAGGCGGGCACGGGCGTGGGCAAGTCGCTGGCCTACTGCGCGCCTGCCATTGCGCTGGCGCTGTCGCGCGGCACGCGGGTGCTGATCTCTACCGCCACCGTGGCGTTGCAAGAGCAGCTGGTCAACAAAGACCTGCCCGCGCTGGCCGCGCTGCTGCCCCAGCCCTTCAAGTTTGCGCTGGCCAAGGGGCGCGGCCGCTATGTGTGCAAGCTCAAACTCGACCGCCTGGCGGGCACGGGCGAGGCTGAAGAAGAGGGCGAAGACGACCTGTTTGCCGAAGAGGAAGCCGCCTCCCGCGCCAAGCGCCCCCGGCACGAAACCGAGGCGCGCATGCAGTTCTACAGCTCCATGGCGCAAACCTTGTCGAAAGGCGCCTGGGACGGCGACCGCGACAGCCTGGACACGCCCCCCGAGCCCGAGGTGTGGAGCCCCGTGGCAGCCGAGGGCGCGTCGTGCACCGGCAAGCACTGCCCGGCCTTCAGCCAGTGCACCTACTACGACAAGCGCAAGGAGCTGGTGGGCGCGCAGGTGATCGTGGCCAACCACGATTTGCTGCTGTCGTCACTGGGCGCGCGCGTGCTGCCCGAGCTGGACAACTGCCTCCTGGTGCTGGACGAAGCCCACCACCTGCCCGCCACAGCGCTCGACCAGTTTGCGTGCAGCATGGACCTGTCGCGCATCACCTGGATCGAGCGGCTGTCCAGCCGGGGCCTGCGCATTGGGGCGCTGCTGGAAGTTGAGGAGATTGCCGACATCCCCAAACATTCGGCCCAGCTGCGGCAGACGCTGCAGGACCTGGCGCGCATCGTGATGGATGTGTACGGCGCCCAGCTCAAGAGCCAGCCCAGCGCCTGGGGCCCGGCGCGCGTGCGCGTGCCACGCGGCGAATTGCCAGAGCAATTGATTGCCCCGCTGGGCCTGCTGGCCGCCAGCGCTGAGGGCTTCCTCGACGCCCTGCGCGCCATCAGCAAAGCCCTGCGCGCCGAGATGCGCGACAAGCCCGACGAGGCCAAGCGCCTGTCCACGCTGTATGCACAAATTGGCATGCTGGCCCCGCGCCTGGAAGAGCTGCACGCCACGGCCCAGTTGCTGCTGCAGGATGCGCCCGAAGGCGCGGTGCCCGCCGCCAAGTGGTTCACGCTGGAGGTGGATGGCGACTTCATCGTGGTCAAGGCGCATGCCAGCCCCATCCTGCCTGGCACCACGCTGCGCAACCACCTGTGGAGCGCGGTGCGCGGTGCGGTCCTGACCTCGGCAACGCTCACCAGCTGCGGGCACTTTGATTTCTTCCTGCGCGAGGCGGGCCTGCATGGTGACGAGGCCACCACCACGCTGGAGGTGCCCAGCCCCTTCAACTACGCCGCGCAGGGCACGTTGATTGCGGCCGAAACCCGCGCCGACCCCAAGAACGCCGCACAGTTCACCACCGAGATGGTCGATGCGCTGCTGCACGACATTGCCCGCGTGGAATACGGGGCGCTGGTGCTGTTCACCTCACGCGAGCAGATGCGACAGGCAGTGGACGCATTGCCCACCGCCATGCGCAGCGTGGTGCTGGTGCAGAACGCACTGCCGCGCACGCAGCTGCTGCGCCGCCACCGCGAGCGGGTGGAAAACGGCGAGCCCTCGGTCATCTTCGGCATGCAGTCGTTTGGCGAGGGGCTGGATCTGCCGGGACGCCTGTGCGAGTCGGTGTTCATCACCAAGCTGCCCTTCGCCCCGCCCGACGACCCCGTGGGCGAGGCCCGCGCCGAGTGGCTGCGCGCCGTGGGGCGCGACCCGTTCAGCGAGCTGGTGGTGCCCGCCACCGCCATCCGCTTGGCGCAATGGGTGGGCCGCGCGATTCGCACCGAAGAAGACATGGCGCATGTGTACTGCTACGACAAGCGCCTGACGCGCACCAACTACGGCCAGCGGCTGCTCAAAGGGCTGCCACCGTTTGCGCTGGAGCAACGCGCGCCGCTGTGAAGCGGCGACACTTTGCGCACCGATTTCACAACCACTACAACAACGACAGAGAGGACCCCACCATGCCCCACACCATTCCCGCCTGCCCCCAATGCGGCCAGGAGAACACCTACCCCGATGGCAGCAACTATGTGTGCCCCGACTGCGCGTTTGAATGGCCGCAGGTGGCCGATACTGCCGAGTCCGATGCCGCAGAAGCAGGCGATGGCGTGGTGCGCGATGCCAACGGCAATCCACTCGCAGACGGCGACGCGGTGATCCTGGTGAAAGACCTCAAGGTCAAGGGCTCGTCGTCCACGCTCAAGAAGGGCACCAAGATCAAGAGCATCCGCCTGGTCGACGGCGCCGATGGCCACAACGTGGACTGCAAGACCGACCTGGGCAGCATGCTGCTGAAGTCGGAGTTTTTGAAGAAGGCGTGAAGCGCCTTCCCTCCACCTGGCGCACCACGCTGTACCGTGACAGCGCGGCAGGTGCTGCGCAAGGCGGAGTTACCGGTGCAGCCGCACGGGCAGCATAGGTAACGCCCGGTCCTGACCCATCCTGTCTGGACGGGTAGGACGGGATGTCGGACAAGCGCCCACGCACAGGCGGGCAGGGGGACGACGCGGCGCAGGGCGCAGGCGGCCTAGAGTCGTAACACCCCCTCCATTTCACGGAAGCCCCCCATGCACCACGACACCCCCGGCCACGAAACCTTGTGGAAGCTCATCAAGGACATTCGGTTTGGCATGCTCACGCACCGCACCTCCACGGGCATGCTGCACGCGCACCCGCTCACCACGCAAAACCGCCAGTTTGACGAACACGGCGAGTTGTATTTCTTCATCCCCAAGTCGGGCGAGCTGTACGAACGCCTGCTGACCGATGGCGAAGTCAACGTGTCGTATGCCAACCCGGACGATGACAGCTACGTGTCGCTGTCGGGCCAGGCCCGCGCTGTGGACGACCATGCGCAAAAACAAGCCCTGTGGTCCCCCATGGCCCAGGCATGGTTCCCGGGTGGCGTGTCCGACCCCAACCTGGCGTTGCTGGCCGTGCGCATCCGCCATGCCGAATACTGGGATGTGGATGAAAGCAAGATGGTGCAGCTCTTCAAGATGGCCAAGGCCGCCATCACGGGCGAGCCACCGCGCAGCCTGGGCGAGCACAAGGAACTGACCTTGTACTGAGAGGCTGAGATTTTTTTGCCTATGCCCGCCTTGCACGCCAAAACACCGCTGCTCGTCGTTACAAATGCTCGCCATAGCCCGAGCTATGGCTGCGCTTTGCGCCTCGATCAGCTGCGTTTTGACGCACCTTTCGGGCTCGGGCAAAAAACTCTCAGCCTCTGGGCTGAGCGGTAGGCCCCCGGGTGGCTGTTTCCCCAAGGTGGGGCAGAGGTCGGAGGCACGCTGCACCCTGCCGCAATGCCAGGAAGAGCGTCAGCGTCTTGCACAGAAATTCAACAAAAAATGGGCTCCAGCGCTTTTCTATCAAGCGCTAATAGCTACATATTTCATAGCAAAACCACCGAGCCATGGAGCCCACGGGCTCCTTTTTCTTTGGGTCACGGCTCTTGAAACAGGGTGCCAAGGCATCCACATGCCATCCATACACCATCCTCTTGGATGTTTTATGGAGTTTCCCCGATGAACAACATCGTTCCCATCGCCCCGTCGCGCGGCAAGGTGCCCGAGTCCGAGAAGGTCACGATCAACCTGGGCTTCGTGGACCTGGGCCACATTGATCTGCTGGTCTCCGAAGGCTTTTACGCCAACCGCACCGACTTCATCCGCACCGCCATCCGCAACCAGCTGACCGCCCAGAACGACGCCGTGCGCCAGGTGGTGGCCCGCAAGATGCTTGTGCTGGGGCTGCAGCGTTTTGGCCGGGCCGAGCTGGAGGCCGTATTGGCGGCGGGCCAGGCGCTGGAGATCCGCGTGCTAGGCCTCGCCAGCATCGACGACGACGTGCCGCCCGCTCTGGCGCAGGCCACGATTGCCTCGGTGACGGTACTGGGCGCGTTCCATGCCAGTGCGGCCGTCAAGACCGCCCTGGCCGGCCGCATGCATTGAACACCACCGACCCGGACCGCAGCGCACCGCTGGCGCGCCCACCCACACAAGGAGTCCCCATGGACTGGAACCTCAATCTCAAGCGCCTGATGGGCGAAGCCACCCAGCTGGTGCGCAGTGGCCAGCTGGCCGACGCCACGCGGGCCATCCAGCAGACCCTGGGCGCAGCCGTGGCGCGCCACAGCAACGAACCGACACCTGCCAGCGCAGGGGCTACGCCGTTGCAAGCGCCATCACCCGCAGGCGACGAGGCCCCACGCTGGCGCAGCGCCGCCGCCGCGCAAGATGTGGAAGACGCCGTGGTCATCGACCGCAGCGCCCCCACCCCCCAGGCCGAGCCAAAGGCCCCCACAGCACCACGCCCCGCCGCCAGCAAGCACCCGCTGGCTGAGCCGCCCGGCAGCTTCACCCGCGTGGTCTTCACCCACCCGAGTGCACGGCACCACCCGCACCACTACCACCTGTACGTGCCCCCGGGCGCCACGGCAGGCACCCCCATGCCGCTGGTGCTGATGCTGCACGGCTGCACGCAGAACCCCGTGGACTTTGCCACCGGCACAGGCATGAACGACGCAGCCGCCCCCGCCAACGCCCTGGTGCTGTATCCCGAGCAACCCCACAGCGCCAACCCCAACGGCTGCTGGAACTGGTTTCGCCCTGGCGACCAGCACCGGGGCAGCGGCGAGCCCGCGCTGCTCGTCGCCATGCTGCAGGACGTGATGGCGCGCCACCCGGTGGATGCGCAACGCGTCTACGTGGCGGGCCTGTCGGCTGGCGGCGCCATGGCCGCACTGCTGGGCCGCGAATACCCCGAGCTGTTTGCCGCTGTGGGCGTGCACTCCGGCCTGCAGGCGGGCGCGGCGCACAACGTGATGGGCGCGCTGTCGGCCATGAAAAACGGCGCCAAACCCGGCGCCGCCACCCACCCCACCGCCGAGGCCCCTGCACTGCCGCCTCCGCCGATGATCGTGTTCCATGGCGACGCCGACACCACCGTGCACGCCCACAACGGCGAGCAACTGGTCCAGGCCACGCTCACCGCCCTGGCCACCGCCCCGGGCGGTGCAGCACAGACGGTGGAGGCCGTGCACACAGGCCAGTCCGCCAGCGGGCAGGGCTACACGCGCAGGGTGTATGCGCGGCCATGCCCGGCCTCTTCCAGCAGGGCATTGCCCAGCCCCGTGGTGGCAGAACACTGGGTGCTGCACGGCGCAGGCCACGCGTGGGCCGGCGGGCACGCGGGTGGCAGCCACACCGACCCGCGCGGCGTGGCTGCCACGCAGGAGATGCTGCGGTTTTTTCTGGAGCATCCGCGCGCTGCGAGGGATTGACAAGCACCCGCGCAAGATCGCGCACAACATTCAATAGGTGACGGTGATGCCGGCATCCCTGGCGCCGACGCGCACATGCTCCGATTCAAGATCCGCCTTGAGAACGGCCTTGGTGCCACCGGCGGGCACCGTCAACGGATTGCCATAGCCGGCCGATCCCTTGATCGCGCTGCTGTAGTTTCCAGAGCCCGCCGGATTCTGATAGTCGACGTGCACACTGGCCTTGGCACCCGGAGCAGCAATGCTCATGCCGTTGGAATTGCCGAGATCGATTTCGCGGGTGGTGTCTTAGGCGATGGTGACGGTGGTAGCCATGTGGAACTCCTCAAAGATGGAGCTCGACGATGTGTCGGGCCGGGGGAGTCAATGTAGGCAGCCGAATGCGCGCTGACGATTACAGGCCATTACAGGGCGCCAAGAAAAGGCTCTTCGTGCCAGAGAGTCTCGCCACCGTGTGCGATGGCATCACTCCCCCCCACCGCGACTCCTCGGTCTTTGGTGCGCCCGGCCAAGGCGACGCTGAACAAGTCCCCGCGATGGCGCGCGCCATGGTTTGGGATGGGATGCAAGGCGCAAGCCACAGCGATGGCCGTAGCTATCGCGAGGATTTGCAGCGCGGCAGACCGCCCAAAGCAGGGATGCGCGGTGCGCGAGGGACTTGTTCAGCGTTGCCCTAACGCGCGAGGTCGCGCACCACGCCTTCGAGCCCCTGAACCACGCGGGCCAGCCGGTCGAAATCCACCTTGTCCGGGGTGTCCTGGCGGGTGTGATAGTGCGGATAGCGGTAGGGGGCGGTGTCGGTCACCATCAACGCGGGATAGCCTGCGTCGAGGTAGGCCGCGTGGTCTGAATAGTCCACGCCGGGGATGAACCGGGGCGCCGCAATGCCCTCGGACGGAAACGCGGCGTTGGACCGAAAGGACCGCACCACCTTGCGCACCAGACCCAGGTCGCCAGGCGTCGCCACAAAAGCAATGAAATCGCCCTGCGTGGGGTAGAACTGGTTCAGGGGCCACGGGTACTTCTGCGACCCTGCAACGTCCGAAAAATAGCCCATGGTCTCCAGCGACAGCATGGCCGTCACCGGCACACCCTTGGATTTCAGCGCCTGGGCGTGCACATGGCTGCCCATCAACGGGGTTTTGAAATAGGGTGGCTCCTCGTTGGTGTAGAGCACCAGCATCACATCCGACTGCGCCGTGGCACCCAGATTCTTGAGGCTTTGGGCCAGCGCCAACACCGCAGCGGTGCCCGTGGCGTTGTCGTTGGCACCCGGCGTTTCGTGCGCCGAATCGTAGTGGGCGCCCACCACAATCGCGCGCTGGCCGGGTGCGCTTTGGCTGGGGACCGTGACCTCCAGGTTGCGCACCTTCACGCCCGACGCCAGGAACTCCTGGCGCAGAACCTGGTAGCCGTAAGACTCCAGCTCCGACTCCAGATAGTTCGCCACCGCTTCCAAGGCCGCAGGGTGGTGGACGTTGTGCTCCTGCGCCGCGATGGCCTGGACGTGCTGGCGCAACTGCTGCGCCAGCGCCTGCTGCGAAGCACTGGCGGCTGGGAGCGCGCCACGGTGCGAGCTGCCCGGCATGGTAGTGAACACCAGAATGGCCGCCAGAAGCAGGCCAAACACGGCGGCGAGGGCGCCGGTGATGCGCAGGAGACTTTGCCCCACACGCAGGGCTACGTCGCTCACGCCGATGTGGCGCTGCGGCCCGGGCGCGTCTTGCTCTTGCGATAGCGCTGGGTGGCCTCTGCCAGCATCGCGTCCTTGGGCAGAAACTTGGAGCCGCCCACCCACAGTTCGGTCGGCACGCCGTGGGCATCGCGCACGCGGCGCACCGCCTGGCCCGGGCTGGCGTAGGCCGAGGCTTTCTGGACCACCCCGGTGTCGCGCCCGGTGATGGCCAGCTCGGTGGTTGCTGCGTTGAAGGGCACGAACATGGCAGGCACCACTTGGCACACCACCTTGCCCATGGGCACCAGATCAGTGGCGCCCCACAGGCTCCACCAGCGCCCGGCCCAGGCGGCCTCCTTCTTGCCAGGCGCGCCGTGCTGCTGGAACGCAAACAGGATGCTGGCAACGCTGTCCACCCACTCGGTGGACAGGCCATCCTGCGCGTTGGTAAGCGCGGTCACCGTCAGGTCCAGCGCGGGGTAGCGCGCCGTGCGCGACAGAAACCCTTGCAGCCCGCCGGTGTGGCCCATCCATTCACGCGGGCCCGGCGCGCTGAGCATGGTGCCCAGCCCGTAGTGGGACTCGAACACGTTGCAGGGGTCGCGCCAGCGGCGCTGCGCCATCTCGCGGCGGCTGGCGGGCGAAAGGATGCTGTGCTTGCTGTCTGGGGCCAGCTGCGAAAAGAAGCGGGCCACATCCGACGCGGTAGACACAAACCCGGCCGCCGGGGCCATGGCGTCGCACACGTTGTCGCCAGGCACGATCAGGCGCTGGCCGAACGGAAACTCACTGCTGTGGCCCACAGCCATCGGGGCGCCCCGCGCAAGGCGCGGCATGTCGGGCACCGTTTCCTGCAGGCCTGCAGCATCAATCACATGGCGCACCATCCAGCTTGCGTACTCCGTACCCGTAACCTGCTCCATCATCAGCCCGAGCAGGCCGTAGCCGTGGTTCGAATACTTGAGCTGCACCCCCGCGTCCAGCGGCGGCTTGTCGCGCAGGTCCGCCAGCAGTTCTGCACGGGAGAGAAAGGCCCGCCGGTCCAGGAACTGGCCCGCGTCGGGGCCGTCGCGCGTGACGCCTGCGGCGTGCGACAGCAGCTCGCCAATGCGCGCCCGGGCCAGGTCCTTGTGCAGGCCATCGACATAGCGGCCAATGGGGTCGTCCAGGCCGATTTTTCCTTGCTCGCGCAGCAGCATGACCCCAGTGGCCGTGAAGCTTTTGGAGTGCGACGCGATGCGCAGGCGGTGCCGGGGCGTGAGGGGTTTGCCAGTCCGCATATCGGCCACGCCCAGCGCCAGCTCTGCCAGGGTCTCTCCCCCGCGTGCGATGGCCACGGAACACCCGGGCTGGCGGAAGCGCTCCAGCTGCAGGCCCAGCCATTGCGGCACATAGTCCAGTGCCGCCTTGAGCCAGGCTGAATCGGTGCCGTTCTTCTTCATGCGTTGCTCCGCTCGATCCGTCGAGAAAAAGGGATGGGCAGTGTAGGGCACGCGTTCCCGCAGGGCTTGCGCACGCGCACGCGGGCCAGGCCCGCGGGGCACTGGCCGACGTCCAGATGCCCCAGACCGCGCAATCACAGACCGCAGGGGGTCATGCAGGCCATCCCCGGGTGTTTCACCACAGGTCCCAGGATATCCAAAGGGCCATCCCCCACATCGCCAGGGCAATGCTGACATCCAACGCTCGGCATGCGCTGGAGGCTCCCATGAATCGCTGCGCTTTGCGTGCACCCAAAACCCATACCGAAAGCCACACCAGCGACGCATTCACCGCGCCCAGGGCATAGCTCCAGCGGGTATCGACCGGCAGCGCTGCGCCCACTGCTCCGATGATCAGTACCGTGTCCAGCCAAGCCGCTGGATTGAGCAACGACACCAACAGGAGCTGGTGCAATCCGTGCGATCCGGGGGCCACTGCGGCGACGTCATTCAATGACGCGGCAGGACAGGCACGCATGGCGTTGCGCACTGCCAACCCGCCGTGCAGGACCAAAAGCGCAATGCCAAGCACCTGCGCGGCCAACCGCAATGCAGGTTCCGCCTGTAGCGCGGCAGACAGCCCGAGAAGCCCCAGGGCAATCAGCACCGCATCGCTGCCGCAGCCCACAGCAATCAACTGGGCCGGAGAGCGCCCACTCAGTGCTTCGCGAGGGCTGTATCTTGGTGCCCTGGTGCCAACGAGAGGCGGCCCAACCCACGGACAATATGTCCCTCAAACCACCCGCCCCACCCATGCCCCCCATCGCCGTCATCGACTTTGAAACCACCGGCATCTCGCCCGGCCAGGGCGCGCGTGCGACCGAGGTGGCGATCGTGCTGCTGGAAAAAGGCCAGGTGGTGGACCGGTTCCAGAGCCTGATGAAAACCGGCGCGTGGATACCGTCATTCATCACCCAGCTCACAGGCATCACCAACGCGATGGTGAACGCCGCGCCCGATGCAGCGGGGGTGATGGCGGATGCCGCGCGGTTTGTGGGCAACGCGCCCATGGTGGCGCACAACGCTTCGTTTGACAGCAAGTTCTGGCAGGCCGAGCTGGCCCTGGCCGACCTGCCTGCGCCGCAGCCGTTTGCGTGCACGGTGCTGCTGTCGCGGCGGCTGTACCCGCAGGCGCCCAGCCACAAGCTGGGCTCGCTGGCGGACTACCACGGCCTGCCGCGCACGGGCCAGGCGCACCGGGCGCTGGCCGATGCCGAGATGGCCGCTGCGCTGCTGGCGCGCATGCAGCACGACCTGCGCACGCGTTGGAGGGTGGCGGAGCCCAGCTACACGCTGCTGCAAACGCTGCAGCGCTGCGCCAAGCCCAAGGTGGGGGCGCTGCTGGCGCAGCATGCGGTGGAGTGACGGGGCACGGCCTGCGCACCAATTTGCTATCTAATTGATAGCTATTGGCGCTTAATGGGAAAGCGCCAGGGTCACTTTTTACTTATAAACCCAGGGAAAATTCCGTGTGCTGAGGTCTTCCAGCTGCATGAGCAGTGCGGTGCGTTCATGCAGTGCCACGGCTTTCCAGTCGCGTCCGCTGAGCGCACCTTCCAGGGCCCAAAGCAGGTTGAGGCTGGGTTGCTGCCCGACCTGGCGCACGGCCACAAAGGCGGGCACGGCGCCCAGCGCACGCAATGCTGCGGGGGTGCAAATGCCCGCAGCGTGGAGCATGCGCTCAGACGCTGGGCCCAGGTTGGGCAAGGCTCGCAGCGGTGGATCTTCGGGTGGGCTGGCGGTCATGGGCGGCATGATGGCGGCGCGTGGCAATCATCGCAAGCCCCCACACAGCGAGTACATCGGCGCCCTGCCCATAATCCGCAGCAACAAATGCGGGGGCGATGCAGCCTGCTGACATCGCACTACCTGCACGCAGATTCACGATGACATGAAAGGCTTTTCCATGGCGTATCTGGTTCTTGGACTGGTGCTGTTTCTGGGTGTGCATTCGGTGCGCATCGTGGCCGATGGCTGGCGCACGCAGACGCTGGCACGCATGGGTGAGATGCCGTGGAAGGGGTTGTATTCACTGGTCTCCGCCGTGGGCCTGGCACTCATCGTGTGGGGCTATGGCTTGGCGCGGCAGCAGCCGGTGGTGCTGTGGGTGCCGCCCATTGGCATGCGGCACGCTGCGTCGCTGCTGACGCTCATTGCCTTCATCCTGCTGGCCGCCACCTATGTGCCGCGCAATGCCATCAAGGCCCGGTTGCACCACCCCATGGTGCTGGGCGTGAAGGTGTGGGCGCTGGCACATTTGCTGTCCAACGGCAACCTGGCCGATGTGTTGCTGTTTGGCAGCTTTTTGCTGTGGGCCGTGCTGAGCTTTCGGGCCGCACGGCAGCGCGACCGGGCGATGAACACCGGCTACGCGCCCGGCACTGCGGCGGGCACGGGCGTGGCCGTGGTGGTGGGCGCTGTGGCCTGGGTGGGCTTTGCGTTCTGGGCGCATGCATGGCTGATCGGCGTTGCGCCTCTCGCGCGGTAGGGCGGCAGGGGCTTGGCGCAGCACTGCAGGACCAAATCCCGGAGAATCCGCGCTTTCCGTTTTTGTTTTCTTTCCCATTGCCTTTTCACACTGAGCCTTCTGCATGACCGACGCAACCACCTCCACCACGCCACCCCCCTTGCCCGATCACCTGTCGGTGGACCCCCGCAGCCCGCACCATGTGGCGGAGGTGTTCAAGCACGACATCGGCATCCGCTTCAACGGCAAGGACCGCAGCGATGTCGAGGAATACTGCGTCAGCGAAGGCTGGGTGAAAGTGCCCGCAGGCAAGACGGTGGACCGCAAGGGCCAGCCATTGATGATCAAGCTCAAGGGCAAGGTAGAAGCGTTCTACAAATAGGCCGTGGCCACCGAACCCGCCCACTGGGTGGTGCACTGCGACGGCAGCGCCGTGCCCAACCCCGGGCGCATGGGGCTGGGGGCAGTGCTGGTGGGGCCCGGTGGGGCCACGCAACACACCATTTCTGAAGCCACGACCTTCACCGGTTGCAACAACGAGGCCGAACTGCGCGCGCTGCTGCGGGCGCTGCAGTGGCTGGAACCCCAGGTGGTGGCGACGGCAACCACCGTGCAGGTGCTCAGCGACAGCAGCGTGCTGGTGGAGCAACTGGGCAAGCAGGCCGTAGCGCCTATCGAGCGGCTGGCACCGCTGTTTGACGAGGCGCGCCGTGTGCTGCAGCGGTTTGCACAGGTGGACCTGCAATGGGTTCCCCGCCACCGCAATGGGGCGGCCGATGCGCTGGCGCGTGCCGCGCTGGGTCTGGCGCCCAAGGTGGCCACGCCACACGGCCGCACCCAAAAGCGGCGGCGCTGATCCTGCCCTGCTCCGGCCTGCTTCACGCAGCGCGCCGGCTGGAAGTCATGTCCATCACGCTCGCGCTCGCGCTCGCGCCAGCAGCAAGGCCTTTTCCTGCGCATTGCGCGTCAGGCTGGCGGCCCGTTCAAACTCTGCACAAGCTTCCGTCTGGCGCCCCAGCTTGGCCAGCAGGTCGCCCCGCACACTGGGCAGCCAGTGGTAGTGGCGCAGGCTGGGTTCTGCGGCCAGTTCATCCACCAGGGCCAGTGCTGCGGCCGGACCCAGGGCCATGCCCACCGACACGGCGCGATTGAGAGCGACCACAGGCGAGGGCGCCACCTGCAGCAGTGCGTCATACAGCGCCACGATGTGGTGCCAGTCGGTGTCTTGGGCGCGGTGCGCGCGCGCATGGCAGGCCGCAATCGCACCCTGCAGCGCATAGGGCCCCCAGGCATGGCCCACGCATGCCAGCTGCTCGGCCTTGTCGAGGGCGGCCAGCCCCCGGCGCACCAGCAGGTGGTCCCAGCGCGCACGGTCCTGGTCCATCAGCAGCACGGGCTGGCCCTGTGCGTTGGTGCGTGCGGGCAGGCGCGAGGCCTGGATTTCGAGCAGTGCCACCAGCCCCTGCACCTCGGGCTCATCGGGCACCAGGCTGGCCAGCACGCGCACCAGTCGCTGCGCCTCGCCACACAAAGCGGGGCGCATCCAGTCATCGCCCGCCGTGGCGGCATAACCTTCGTTGAAGATGAGGTAGATCACCTCCAGCACCGAGGCCAGTCGCGGCGCGCGCTCCGCGGGGCCGGGCACTTCAAACGGAACGTGGGCCGCAGACAGGCTTCGCTTGGCGCGAACAATGCGCTGGGCCACGGTGGGCTCGGGCACGAGAAACGCGCGCGCGATCTCAGCCGTGGTGAGCCCGCCCAACAGCCGCAAGGTGAGCGCCACACGCGCCTCGGTGGGCAGCACGGGGTGGCAGGCGGTGAAGATGAGGCGCAGCAGGTCGTCACCAATGTCGTCCTTCTGCACGTGCATCAGGGTCTCCACCACGTCGGGCGCGTACTGCGCTTCGAGCGCTTCGAGGTCGTGGCCCAGGGCTTCGTTCTCGCGCGTGTGCAGCGCCTGCTGGCGCAGGTGGTCGATGGCGCGGCGCTTGGCCGTGGTCATCAGCCACGCCGCCGGATTGGCGGGCAGGCCGGTGGTAGGCCAGTGCTCCAGCGCGGCCACCAGGGCGTCCTGCGCCAGCTCCTCGGCCCGGCCCACGTCCCGCGTCATGCGCGCCACGCTGGCGATGATGCGCGCGGCCTCGATACGCCACACCGAGTCGATGGTGCGGTGCAGGGCATCGCGGTCGGGAAGGGTAGAGGGTTTCACGCGATCAAAAGGTGTGAATGAATCCGGCGCATTCATTCACACGTTCTCATCCCAGCGCCTTGCTAGCGTCCACCATGTGCACAAACTCCCAGGTGTGCCCATCCAGGTCGTCAAAGCTGCGCGAGTACATGAAGCCCAGGTCCTGCGCAGGGCGGGGGGTGGTGCCGCCCGCAGCCACGGCCTTGTCCACCAGCGCATCGACTTCTGCACGGCTTTGGCAAGAGAAGCACACCAGCACCTCGGAGGTGGTGCGCGCATCGGCAATCGTCTTGCTGGTGAAGGTCTGGTAGAAGTCCTTGACCAGCAGCATCACGAAGAGGTTTTCGCCCACCACCAGGCAGGCGCCCTGGTCGTTGGTGAACTGGGGGTTGAAGTCATAGCCCAGTGCGCGGAAGAACGCCTGCGAGCGGGCCATGTTCTCGATGGGCAGGTTCACGAAGATTTGTTGGTGCATGAGGTGCTCCTGAGGAGTAAGGAAGGTAAAGCGAAACGAAAGGTTTTGCAAAGCGCAACAGGGGATGGGGCTCAGCCGGCAGGCTTTTGCGCCACAGCCTGCAGGTTGACCAGGCCGTCTTCAAAGTCCTGGCCCACCATGCGGTCCATGTTGAAAACCAGGTGCGCAATCTTGGCCAGGTAGGGCACAGGGCCGTGCATGGCCCAGGTGACGCGGGTGGCGCCTGCCCCTTCGGGCTGCAGCGTGAACTCGACCTGGTTGTGGGCTTCGAACGGGGCCACAAAGTCGAGCTTCATCGCCACGCGCGCCGGGGCCGTGGCATCGACGATCTCCATGCTGCCGGTGCCCACCTTGTCGCCCTGCCACGCATAGCGCGCGCCGGGGCCGATGGTGTTGGCGCTGTACTCGCCCTTGGCGGCGGGGTCCTTGCGTTCGTACGGGTTCCAGGTGTTGAACTGGCGCAGGTCGTGGATGAGGCCGTACACACGCTCGGGTGGGGCGGAGATGACGCGGCTGCGCTCCACGCGGAAGGTGTCGGGGCGGGTGGCAGCAAACGCCAGGAAAAGCCCCAGCGCCGCCAGCAGCACAAGGGCAACGGTCTTGATCATGGTAGAGGGTCCTCCCGGATGGTTTCAGCCGCGCATCGCTTCGAGGTCATGGAATTTCTCCACGCCTTCGACGTCGGCAAAGTCCTCCATCTCAAAGAGCTGGCGCACTTCGATCTCGGCATCGAGCCCCTCACCCCGCGGATTGGGAAAGCGGCGCGTCCATTCCAGCGCCTCGCCCCTGCTGCGCACCTGGATCAGGGTGTAGCCGGCAATGAGTTCCTTGGTTTCGGTGAACGGTCCGTCGGTCACGGTGCGGCCGCTGGCGGTGTAGCGCACGCGCCAGCCCTGCGCGCTGGGCTTGAGGCCGCTGCCGTCCAGCAGCACGCCCGCATGGGCCAGTTCTTCGTGGTAGCGGGCCATCTCGGCCATCAGGGCGGCGCTGGGCATGCAGCCTTGTTCGGATTCGGCGGTGGCTTTGACGATGATCATGAATCGCATGGGGTTCTCCTGAAAGTGATGGGTTGAGGGCCCGTTGGTGGACCTTCACCTGCACGACGAACGAAGGCCGGGCAGATCGACAGGATGGTTCAAAAAATCAGGGTAACTACGTAGAAAAAAGTCGCCAAGGTGTCAGGTGCAGCCCAAGGTGTGGGGCATTTGCCAAGGCGTGCAAATGGTTACGCGCCCGGCCAGACACCCTCGGTAGGATGCCGCGCGGAGAGCCCCCGAGCACAATGAACGAAGACAGCGACATCACCACCGAACCGGCCCCTCCCTGGCTGGCCAGCATTCCGCTGGAACCCAGTTGCCAGAGCCCGGCCCTGGTCATCGTCCACCCCGGGCGGGCCGTGGTGCCACCAGAAGGCTTGAAGGCGGTATTGCGCTTCAACGCCGACGGGCGCGGCGGCTGGGTCAGCGCTGCCCAGGCCGACAACTCGCTGTGGGGCTATATCGATGGTGAAGGCTGCTGGCGCGTGCCGCCCGCGCTGCAGAACGCACGCAACTTTTCAGAAGACGGACTGGCGCGCTTTTGCGACAGGGGCCGCTGGGGCTTTGTGGACCTGGCGGGTGCGGTGGTTATCCCCCCGACCTTCGACAACGCCCACCCATTCCGCAACGGGGTGAGTGCCGTGCAGGTGGGCCAGGATGCATGGCGCCCCATCAACCGCGAGGGCCAGCCCACCAGCGACGAAGTTTTTCATGAACTGGGCCTGTTCGGCGCGAACGGCCTGGCCCGCGCCACGCTGTGGAAAAAGGATAGCAACCAGCGCACCCAGGGCTTTGTGGACCGCGCGGGCCGCTGGGTGATTGAACCCCGCTTTCGCGATGCCAAGCCGTTTGGCGAGTCCCCCACCACGGCCGCATCGCTCGATGGAGAACGCTACGGGCTGATCAATGCCCGGGGCGATTGGGTGCTGAAGCCGCATTACCCCAGCATCGACGCCTTCAACAGCGATGGCCTGGCCTACTTTGACGAACCCAACGCCTGGGACAACGGCCACGGCTATCTCGACGCCCGGGGCAAGGTGGTGGTCAAGGGTGGCCGCCACCTGTCTCGGCGCATGGTCTGCGGCGTGGTGGCCAACAGCTACGACGGCACGGGTTTTCTCACGGCCGAAGGCAAGCCCTTGCCCGGCCCGCGCCTGAGCTATGGCTCGGACTTTTCTGCCGAGAGCGGCTTTGCCGTGGTGCGCACCGCCGCGCAAGGTCCGTCGGCCTGCGCCACCTGGGGCCTGCTGCATCCCGATGGCCGTTTCGTGCCGGCACCGGCGCATCTGCTGGAGCCGCTGACCAACGGCGATGGCTGGCTGGTGGGCAATACGCCCGATACCCCGCTGGTGCCGTTCCTCACCCGCGATGGCCAGCTGGCGTACATCGACGGCGAAGGGGTTGTGGTCTGGCGCGCGCACTATGACGGCCAGCAGGTGGCCTTGCTCGGCGCCGAAGGTGCGCCCCTGTGGCGCAGCGGCGTGCGCGAGAACTGCTGGCCGCCCCGGCCCTTTTTCCATGCCCCCCTGACCGACCACCTGGAAGGCCTGGACACGCTCGACGGCATCGTGCCCCTGGCCAGCCGCCTGCTGGCCCAGGCCGAGACACGCCTGCACCAACTGGCTGCGGGCGACATGCTGCAAGCTGACCGCGCGGGCACGGAAAAGGACGATGACGGCACCGACGATGAGGAAGATGCGGACGACCCAGACCAGGTGCAGGCCGATCGCACCGTGGTCGTGCGCCGGGTCATGCGCGCCTACCTGAGCGAGTCGCACCACGGCCCGTATGAATTCCTGTCTGCCGACCTCCACCGCGCGGTGAACGAAGCCCGCGAGGCCATGGTGCAGCGCCTGGCAGCGCGCTTTGGCCCGGCCGACCCGGACCCCGAACACGCCGCCCCCTGGCACCGCAGCGGCGACCACACCCAGGCCTGGGCCTCGCCGCTGGCCAGACCCCTGCCCGGTGATGACGGAGTGCTGCGCGAATCGCGCGAGCAGTGGCTCACGCTGTACCAACACGCGGATTCCGGCGATGGCGACGCATGGTGGGAGCTGTGGCTGATGGCAGCGCCCAGCGTGGATGCGCTGCAGCTGGCGCAACGTGCGCGTTCTGCACAGCCAGCACCCCAGGCCCAAGCCGCCGACGAGACCACGCTGATGGCACAGCTGCAGTCGCACCCACGTACGCTGGCCGATGTGCCGCGTGAACACATCACCCACGCCATGGTGGACACCGCGCTGGCCGCCGATGAAGACACCGTGCGCTTTGTGCCCAGGCGGCTCATGACACCCGCACGCTATGCCACCGCGCTGCGGCAGGGTGTGAAGAGCTTTGCGCAAATACCGGCCGGGATGCTCAGCGAGGACGCCTGCATCGCCCACGTGCAGGACGGTGGCTGGCACCTGGAACAGGTGCCCGAGACCTCGCGCACCGTCGCTGTCTGTGCGCACGCGCTGCGCCGCAGCCCCAGTGCGCTGGAACACGTGCCCGAATCCCTGCGTGCGCAGGCGCGCGAAGCGATGGCCCAGCTACCCCCGGATGCACAGGAAGAAGACCCGCCACGCGCGGGTGGCGACCTGGGCGACTGGTTGTCGCGGCGCGTGGTGGGCTCGGCCCTGCGAGGCCAGGACACCACGGCACGCAGGCTCCAGCACAAGGGATTTTTGGCAGCGTTTGTGATGCAGGCAGCACTGACCGCCAAGTCAGACACGCCCCCCACCCTCCGGGGGATGGCGGGGTGGTTCGAGCAGCGGCCAGTGCTGGCGCTGGTGGCCCACCTGCTGCTGGGCCTCGCAGCCTTGGTGGGCCATGCATTCGTCTCGGTCGCGGCCTGGCGGGCCGAGGGCCCGTGGATCGGGCTGGGCACCTTCGCACTGATGGGCTTTGCGGAGCTGTACTGGGCGTGGCGTTTTGTAGCGTCCAGCCCCTGGAGCCCCTGGCTGGCGCTTGCAGCCACCCTGGTGGTGGTGTACGTGTTCGGCTGGCGCCGCCTGTACCGCCGCGTGGGGCTGGCCTACGCGGCACGTGAGGGCATCACGCCCGTCGAGTGAGCTCCGGCAAGGGTTCACGGGCGGCCGCTGCACTTTTTACAGTTTTCTAGGGGTCATCACCGATCCCCGGAGAGACTGTTCGGTCCCGGCGATGGATACACTTTGTAAACCTTTCGCCCCACTGATTCACGAACCTCCAGAACGCCTTGGCCTGCATGCGCGGGCCCTCACCACAGCGGGTGCACCACCCATGCAAAGAGGATCGGAACCCAATACAACCCAGCGGACACAGCAGCTCGTGCTGGCGCTGCTGTGTGGCTTTGCATCCCACGCTGCCGCGCAGGCGGACATTGCCCAGCTGCCGCTGGAACAGCTCATGCAGATGGAGGTCCGGACGGCCAGCCGGTATGCGCAAACCGCCCTGGAAGCGCCCGCCGTGGTGAGCGTGGTGACCGCAGACGACATCCGGCTTTTTGGCTACCGCACGCTGGCGGAAGTGCTGGGCAGCATGCGCGGGCTGTATGTCTCGTACGACCGCTCTTACCACTACCTTGGCACACGCGGCTTTGCCACACCGGGCGACTACAACACCCGGGTGCTGCTGCTGGTCAACGGCGTGCGCTTTAACGACAACCTCTACGACCAGGCCACCATCGGCACGGATTTCCCGCTCGACCTGGACCTGGTGGACCGCGTGGAGTTCGTTCCCGGGCCGGGCTCTGCGGTGTATGGCGCCAATGCGTTCTTTGGCGTGGTCAATGTCATCACGCGCAACGGCCGCCAGCTGGCCGGGCCGCAGATCAGCGTGGAGGCGGGCAGCCAAGGCAGCGCCAAGGCACGCTTCTCGCTGGGCACGGTGGATGCCCAGGGCAGCGACTGGCTCATCGCGGTGACGCGCTCCAGCAGCCGGGGGGCAGACCAGTACTTTTCAGCGTTCGACGCGCCCGAGACCCACCATGGTGTGGCACACCGCCTGGATTTCGACCGCAGCACGCAGCTGTTTGCCCGCATGCAGCGGGAGGGGCTCACGCTCACCCTGGCCCATGGCGAGCGCACCAAGGGCACGCCCACGGCTTCGTTCTCGCAGGCCTTCAACGACCCACGCTCGCGCTACATCGACACCACCACCCGCCTGGCGGCCGAAACCACGCACCAGATTTCGCCCTCACTGGCGCTCACCGGCCGCGTACACGCCGGGCGCTACCGCTTCGTGGGCGACTATGTGTACGACTACCCACCCCTCACGGTCAACCGCGACGTCGGCACCGGGCAGTGGTGGGGCACCGACTGGCAGTGGGTCAGCACGGCGTTTGCACGCCACAAGCTCGCCTGGGGCATCGACTACCGGCGCGACACCCGCATCCAGCAGCTCAACGTCGATCTGGACCCACCCGCCCAGTACCTGGACACCCGCCGCTCGGGCGATGCGCTGGGCATCTACATGCAGGATGAATTTGCGCTGGCGCCCACACTCACGCTGCACACCGGGCTGCGCTGGGGCAAGCAGTCCGGCAGTGCGGGCAGCTTCCATCCCCGGCTGGGCCTGGTGTATTGGTGGAACCCCTCCACCGCCCTCAAGCTGCTGCACGGCACGGCCTACCGGCCCCCCAATGCCTACGAACGCGACTACCGCGTGGACCTGCCCGGCGGCATCGTCAGCTCGGAGGGGCTTCGGTCGGAAAAGGTGCGCACCACAGAGCTGGCCCTCGAACATGCCCCCACCGGCGCCACCCGCATGCTGCTGACGGCGTTCCGGTCGCAGGTGACCGACCTGATCGCGCTGGGCGATGCGAACGCAGCGGAAAGACTGAATTTCGGCAACACCGGCAGCGTGCGCGTTCACGGGCTGGAAGCCGAGGTGGAAAAGCGCTGGCAAGGCGGCTCGCGCCTGCGTGTGGCCTATGGCTGGCAAAAGGCGCGCAACACCAGCACCCCCCAGCCGCTGACGAACTCTCCCCGGCACTTGCTCAAGGTCCAGTGGTCTGACACCCTGGCGCTGGGCGCATGGGCAACGCCAGGCGCTGGCAGGCCGGGCCAATATGCCGTGGAGGCCATTGGCGTGGGCGCGCGCGCAACCCGTTCGGGCGCACGCCTGCCGGAGACCATCGTCACCAACCTCGTCTACACACAACGCTTTGCGGATGTGGACGTGTCGATGGGCGTCTACAACCTGTTCAACCACCGGCATGCAGATCCCGCCTCGTACGAGATCCGCGAAGAATCGATCCGGCAGGATGGACGGACCTACCGGCTCAAGCTCACCTACGCGTTCTGAGCCATGTACAACGCCATCCACCTGGGCAAGATACTGTGGTTCGGCCTGTGTTTGCTGGGCGGGTTGGTCGGCCTGGCGCATGCCACCAACCCCGTGGAAGAACCCGACCTCAAGGCCGCCTATATCTTCAACTTCATCCAGTTCATCGAATGGCCTGACAACGACAGCGCCATGGGCAGCGAACTGACCGTCTGCGTCTCGCCCTTCAGTCCACTCAAGCGCCCCCTGACCGCCCTGGAAGGCAAACAGGCCGCCAAAGGCCGTACCGTGCGGATCAGGCTGCTGGAGATGGCGAGCCTGCGCGACTGCAGGGTGCTCATCCTGCAAAACGCAGACGTGGAGCAGGCATTGCGAGCGCTTCGAACCCTGTCTCAGGGCCATGGCGTGCTGACGGTCTCGGATGAGCTGACCTTCGTCAACCCGGAGATCGTCATCGCTCTCACCCAGCAGGAAGGGCGTATCGTGTTCGGCATCAGCCCCGACGCCGCCGCCAAGGCGGGTCTCACGATCAGCTCCCGACTGCTGCGGCTGGCCAAGGTGTACCGATGAGAACCCAGGCCCCCGAACCCCAGATTGCCATCCCGGCGCCACCGCTGCCGCCCGTGCTGCTGTCGTCCAGGCTGGTGGTAACGGGCATCCTGGCGGCGGGCCTGGCGCTTTTGACGGTGGTGCTGGCACTCACGGGGTTGGACTACTGGAGCACGCGCCAGTCCATGCTGCAGGACAGCCGGGTGGAGGCCGCCATCGTCGCGGACAACATTGCGGCCGCTGTCATGTTCCGAGATGCGCGCACGGCCAACGAGATGCTGGCGGCGCTGAAGTCGTCGCCCATGGTGCTGGGCGCCGGGGTGTACGACGCGCAGGGCCTGCTGCTGGCGCACTACACACGCGGGCCTGACGACAGCTTCCCCGCCACGCTGGCGGCCGCTGGCATGGGCGGGTTGACCGAGCGTGCGGGGGTGAGCGTGCTGGAGATTGCCCGGCCGGTTGAAACGGCGGGCGTGGCGGAGGGAACGCTGTACTTTCGCAAGTCCATGCGTGCGGTGTACTCGCGCCTGGCCATTCGTTTTGTCAGCGCGTTGCTGATTGCCGGGTGTGTGATGGCCATGGCAACCGCCATGGTGCTGCGCAGCCGGGCGGCCGTGCGCAACGCCGAGAACCGGCTGCACGCGCTCGCCCATACCGATGCCGTCACGGGCACGGGCAACCGGCACGCCTTCAATGAACGCTTGGCCGCAGCGATCGAAGCCGCCCGGGACCAAGGCACCCGCGTGGCCCTGGTGTACATCGATCTCGACAATTTCAAGACGCTCAACGACACCTTCGGGCATGCGGCCGGAGATGGTTTGCTGCGCCAGGTGGCGCGGCGCCTGCAGTCCGTGGTGCGCAGCACCGACGCGATCTCGCGCCTGGGGGGCGACGAGTTCGCCGTGATCCTGCCGCTGGACATGGACGACGCAGCGCTCAACACCTATGGCCAGCGGATTGTCGGCACCTTCCACCATTCGTTCACCGAAGTCGGCCAGCAGATGACCATGACCTGCAGCGCTGGCATCGCCACCTTTCCGGGTGATGCGGCCGACATGGACAGCCTGGTCAGCAATGCCGATACGGCCATGTACCGCGCCAAGGAAATGGGTAAGAACCGCTGTGTGCGGTTTGACGCGTCGATGAACCAGGCGGTGGTCCGGCGCCAGGCCATCGAGCATGCACTGCGCGCCGCGCTCCAGCAGGGCGAGGGCCTCGCGCTGCACTACCAGCCGCTTTTTGCCGCCACCGACCGCGCCCTGGTGGGCGCCGAGGCGCTGCTGCGCTGGTCGCATGCGGAGCTGGGCAACGTTTCGCCGCTGGAGGCCGTGATGGTGGCCGAGGATTGCGGCCTCATCGTGCCGCTGGGCTACTGGGTGATGCGCACGGCCTGCCGCGATGCCGCCCGGTGGCAGGCGGGCGGGCCGCTCCGGGTGTCGGTCAACATCTCGGCACGGCAGTTGGGCGACCCGCAGTTTCTGGAGCGCGTGATGGACATCCTGCGCGAAGAGGGCCTGCCCGCCCACCTGCTCGAAATCGAACTCACCGAAACCGTGCTGATGGACAACATGGAGGCCGGTGCGCACACCCTGCACCGCCTGAGCCAGCTGGGCATCCACCTGGCCATTGACGACTTTGGCACCGGCTACTCCTCCCTGGCCTACCTGCGGCAGTTGCCGATGCGGCGCCTCAAGATCGACCGCAGCTTTGTCAAGGACCTGCCCGGCCAGGAACACAGCCGCACCATCGTCACCGCCATCGTGGCGCTGGCCCACGGTCTGGGGCTGCAGATCACAGCCGAAGGGGTGGAAACGCCCGAGCAGGCCGACTACCTGGTGCGCCAGGGCTGCGATGTGCTGCAGGGCTACCTGTTTGCGCGGCCCATGCCGGTGGGGGAGTTTCAGGCACAGCTGCAGGAAGCCACTGCGCGCCGGGGAGTGTGAAAAGCGTCAGTGCCCCGGATCACAAAGCCCCGTGGTAACACGGCGCCACTTCGCGCACCTCGACAGTGGCCCATTCGGCGGCCGGGCATTCGCGGGCAATGGCCACAGCCTCCTCGCGCGTGGCGCAGTCGAGCAGGTAAAAGCCACCCACCATTTCTTTCGTCTCGGCAAAGGGTCCATCGACCATGCGGGCCTGGCCTTCGCGCACCTGCAGGCGCACGGCCTGCTCGGTGGAGGCCAGCGATTCGGAGGCTCGCAGCAGGCCCCGGGCCTGCAGGCCTTCGCCAAAACGCAGCATGCGCGCATAGGCCTCCTGGCCCCCCGCCAGCCCCCGCTCGGCCCGTTGGCCGTGGGGTTCCATGATGAGCAGCATGTAGGCCATGAAAAGATCTCCTGACGAAACAGATGGGGAGGGCACGCAGCGAAAGGCGCCATCCTATCAGCAGTATTCACTACTATTTTGATAGCTATCAGCGCTTACCCATAAAGCGCTAGCGGCAATTTTCATCAAAATTATTGCGCACCGCAGCAAGCCTGTGCTATCTTTGCCACCTATGCAACGCAGCATGCTCCTATCCACCCTATCGCTAGGCCTAGTGCCTGGCCGGGGTCTGCCTGCGTTCGCCACCGTTGCCTGATCCGCTCAGCGCAACACCTGATCTCCCCCTGACCCCGGCCCGCGAACCAGCCTTTGCACATGCAAAGGGCTGCAGGGGATGTCATTCGTTTCTAGATTCGTTTGACCTGTGCACCGTGTCTTTCACACCGCACACACCGTTCGTGGAGCCTTTGTCATGATTTCCAAACCCGCCACCAAGTACCAGCCCATTGCCCCGGTCGCGTTGACCGATCGCCAGTGGCCCACTCGCAGCATCACCCACGCGCCCGTGTGGCTGTCCACCGATTTGCGCGACGGCAACCAGGCCTTGTTCGAGCCCATGAACGGCGAGCGCAAGATGAAGCTCTTTGAAGAGCTGGTGCGCATCGGCTTCAAGGAGATCGAGGTCGGTTTTCCCGCAGCATCGCAGACGGACTTCGACTTTGTGCGCCGCCTCATCGACGAGAACCTCATCCCCGATGACGTGACCATCATGGTCATGACCCAGTCGCGCGAAGACCTCATTGCGCGCACCGTGGAGGCCGTGAAAGGAGCCCCCCGCGCCATCGTGCACCTCTACAACGCCACCGCGCCCGCGTGGCGGCGCATCGTGTTCGGCATGAACGTGACGCAGGTGATGCAGCTCATCGCGCACCACGTGGGCTACCTCAAGCAGCTTACCGATGCACAGCCCGAAACGCAGTGGACCTTGCAGTATTCACCCGAGACCTTCAGCGCCACCGAACTCAGCGTGTCCCTCAAGGCCTGCCAGACCGCGATTGCCGCATGGAACGCGGGCCCCGGCCGTCCCATCATCATCAACCTGCCCACCACGGTGGAGAACGCCACGCCCAACGTGTTTGCCGACCAGATCGAGTGGATGGACCGGCACCTCAGCCCGCGCGAGCACATCACGCTCTCGGTGCACCCGCACAATGACCGGGGCACCGGCGTGGCGGCGGCAGAACTTGCGATGATGGCCGGCGCCGACCGCGTGGAAGGCTGCCTCTTCGGCAACGGCGAGCGCTGCGGCAACGTGGACATCGTGACGCTGGCGCTCAACATGTACACGCAGGGCGTGCACCCGAACCTCGACTTCTCGGACATCACCTCGGTCGCGCGCATTGCCGAGGAATGCACCTCGCTGCCCGTGCACCCGCGCCACCCGTACGCTGGCGACCTGGTGTTCACCGCATTCTCGGGCTCGCACCAGGATGCGATCAAAAAGGGCTTTGCCGCGCAGGACCCGAACGCCTTGTGGGAAGTGCCGTACCTGCCCATCGACCCGGCGGACCTCGGCCGCACCTACGACAGCGTGATCCGCGTGAACAGCCAATCGGGCAAGGGCGGCATTGCTTTCCTGCTCGAACGCGAACACGGCGTGGTGATGCCGCGCCGCATGCAGGTCGAATTCAGCGCGGTAGTGCAACGGCAGACGGACGCGAGCGAGGGCGAAATGAGCGGCGAGGCGCTGTGGGACTTGTTCCAGACCACGTACCTGAAAGCGCCTGCGCACGCCGCCATCACCTGCCACAGCCACAAGCTCGATGAAGACGGGCAGGGCATCGAGCTGGACGTGACCATCGACGGCACGCGCCAGCATTTGCGCGGCCAGGGCAACGGGCCGATTGCCGCCACGGTGGATGCCCTCGGCCTGCCGCTGCGCGTGGACCACTATGAAGAGCGCGCCACCGGCACGGGCGCCAACGCCCAGGCGCTGGCGATTGTGGAAGCGGCCATGGACGGCGTGGCGGGCTCCACCTTTGGCGCGGGCGCGAGCCACAACATCGTGACGGCGTCGGTACAGGCCATCGTGAGCGTAGCCAACCGGTTGCTGCTGCGGCGCCAGACGGCCGAAATCACTGCGACGGCATGAGCTCCCAAGTGTTGTAAAAAGATAGCTGCCAACGCTTGATGCACAAGCGCTGGCGGCATTTTTGACCAATATCCCCAAGGCAGGAACGGGGTCAGCGCATGCGCCGGGCTCCATCCGTTACCCTTCGGTCCATGCGCGTTTTTCACAGCCTGGCCTTTGCCGCCTGCACAGCCGCCCTGCTGGCCCTGGGCGGCTGTGGCACCTCACGGCCGCCTTCGACGTCTTCTTCTTCGTCCGCCCCGATCCGCACCACGCCGCCCCTGACCGCCGAGCAGGCACACGACATCGCCATCCACGCACTGGGCCTGGTGGGCACGCCGTACCGTTACGGCGGCAACACGCCCGACTCGGGTTTCGACTGCAGCGGGCTGATTGGCTACGTGTACCGCAATCAGGTCGGCACACCGCCGCCGCGCACGGTGGCGCAGCTCAACAACTGGGGATACCGAATCGACGGTGGCGAGTTGCGCGCCGGAGACCTGGTGGTGTTTGGCACCGGCCGCCAGCCCAACCATGCGGGCATTTATGTGGGGGAAGGGCGTTTTGTGCACGCGCCCTCCACGGGCGGAACGGTGCGGCTCGACCATTTGCAGTCGCGCCATTGGTCGCGACAGAACGCGGCGTTCCGCAGGCCGTAGACGCTCCCCCTGAGTCGCCTTCGGCGCCTTCCCCCTGAGGGGGACGACGCACTCGCTGCGGGGCGGCCCTTGCTCTGCGTCACTGGCCTGGGCCGCGCCAGTTCCGAGCCGTGTGACCACCTCCTTGACCAGTAGGCAACGGCGGCTCCGCGACAATCGGGGCCACCATGACCCACGCACACCGCTCCGCCAACCCCATTTCCACCCACGACACCACACGCATTGATGACACGCGCATCAAGGCCGTGCGCCCGCTGATTACGCCTGCGTTGCTGCAGGAGTGGCTGCCCGCACCCGATGCGGCGCAGGCGCTGGTCGAATCGAGCCGCGCCGCCATCTCACGCGTCCTGCACGGGCAGGACGACCGGCTCATCGTGGTGGTGGGGCCCTGCTCCATCCACGACCACGACCAGGCCATGGACTACGCGCGCCAGCTCAAGCAACAGGCGGATGCGCTGCAGGCCGATCTGCTCGTCGTCATGCGCGTGTACTTTGAAAAGCCGCGCACCACGGTGGGCTGGAAGGGCTACATCAACGATCCGCACCTGGATGGAAGTTTTGCCATCAACGAAGGGCTGGAGCTGGCGCGCCAGCTGCTGCTCGATGTGCTGGCCACGGGCCTGCCGGTGGGCACCGAATTTCTGGACCTGCTCTCGCCACAGTTCATCAGCGACCTGGTGAGCTGGGGCGCGATAGGCGCGCGCACCACGGAGAGCCAAAGCCACCGCCAGCTGGCCAGTGGCCTGTCGTGCCCCGTGGGCTTCAAGAACGGCACGGATGGCGGCGTGAAGGTGGCCAGCGACGCCATCCAGGCCGCGCAGGCATCGCACGCGTTCATGGGCATGACCAAAATGGGCCAGGCCGCCATTTTTGAGACGCGCGGCAACCAGGACTGCCATGTGATCCTGCGCGGCGGCAAGCAGCCTAACTACAGCGCTGCCGATGTGGATGCTGCCTGCGCCATGCTCAAGGCGGCGGGCCTGCGCGAGCAGGTGATGATCGACGTGAGCCATGCCAACAGCAGCAAGCAGCACCAGCGTCAGATCACGGTGGCGGCAGAAGTGGCCGAGCAGATTGCAGCCGGTGATGCGCGCATCACTGGTTTGATGATCGAAAGCCATCTGAACGAAGGCCGACAGGACATCGTGCCCGGCCAGCCGCTGCAACACGGTGTGTCGGTGACTGACGCCTGCATCAGCCTGGCGCAGACCGTGCCGGTGCTTGAAGGGTTGGCGGCCGCCGTGCGGGCGCGGCGCTCGCGGGCGTAATCCCACCGCAGAACGGGACGGCCCGCCACCTACCGCGCAGCGGCGGGATCGATATTGCGCGCCGTGGCCAGGAGCGTGGCGCACAGGGTTTCCTGGCCGTTCACGTCCACCGCAAAAACGTCGGACGCGCAGACGGTGAGTAACCGCCCCGCATCCACCACACGCCCGCGCGCACGCAGGCAAACGCCCCGGGCAGGCGCCACGAGTTTCACGGTCGCGTCCACCGTGGCATTGGTCCACCCCGGCGGCAACACGCTGCCCGCTGCCGCCACCGCCGCAAAGTCGGCCACGGCAAACACGGCCGTGGCCTGCAACTGGCCGGGGCGAAAACTGAAGGCCTCACTCACCGGAATCTCCATCTCGACCCGGCCCGGTTCGGCGTGGACGAAGCGCAGCCCGAGCGTGCGGGCCATGGGCATGGCCAGCACAAAGGCCTGCAATGCGGCGATGGAGGCCGTGGGCAAAGGGGATGGCGAAGACAAAGTCATGGCGTTTTCCTGGAGGTTGGGGTTTGGGAGGGGGACTTGGTGGATGTGCTGGGCCGCACGCGCGGCCAGGCGCGGGGTGTCTCTCGCTTGCGTGTCTGTTGCGCCTGCAGCCACGCCTGGTGGTCGAGCACCACCTGCTTTTGGGCCTGCAACTGGCCGATCTGCTGCTCCAGCATGGCCACGCGTTCCTGCAGGGCCAGCACCATGTCGTCGATACCCAGCGTGCCAGCGCGGTAGTCGTCAAGCCGCCGGGCAATCTGCGGCAGCGCAAAGCCCAGCTGGCGGGACATGGCGATGAACACCACCTCGCGCTTGATGCTGGCGGGATAGTCCCGGTATCCGTTGGCCCGGCGGTGCGGGCGAATCAGCCCCAGCCGTTCATAGTGGCGCAGGGCGTGGACGGACACAGAGGCCTGGCGGGCAAGTTCGGAGATCTGCATGGCACACAGGCTAGCAAGCCTGATGCTGCGCGAAGGTTGCCTTGGCGACTGTTTCCGCGCTGCCCGTGGTCGCTGGGCCGGTTTCCCCTTTGGGGCAAACCCGCATGCTGCGGTGCGTCAACATGGGTCTGTGCGGTGTAGCATTGCTGCTTTATTACAAGTTGTGGCCCCGGCGTTTGCGACTTCCTGCAGCGGCTGGGCCGTCCGGCATGTGCCGCCTTACCGCCCCACTTCCTTGTTGACGCAACTCCGGCCCTCCTACAACCCTCCCCAGGCAGCAAGGCGCCTGGAGGTCGGATGCGTGCCCCTGGGCCTGGCCCCAGCGTAACCACCATGCCGCCTGCGCACGCACCCCAAGAGGCCGCGCGGCTCCACGCACTGCAGTCCTACGCCATCCTGGATACCCCCCCGGAAGACGCGTTTGACCAGTTGGCCACACTGGCCGCGCGCGTCTGCGGCTGCCCCATGGCCGTGGTCAACTTTGTAGACAGCGAGCGCCAGTGGTTCAAGGCAGCTGTGGGCGTGCCATTCGCGCAGACCGACCGTGCCATTGCCTTTTGCGTCCATGCGCTGGATGGCAACCGCGATGCCATGGTGGTGCCGGATGCCCGCCAGCACCCCGCATTTGCGGGCAATCCGCTGGTGGTGGGCGAACCCCGTGTTCGTTTTTACGCCTGCGTGCCCCTTGTTACGCCGGAGGGCTTTGCACTGGGAACGCTGGCGGTGCTGGACACCGTGCCCCGCACGCTGGGGGACGAGCAGCTCGACGGTCTGAAGATCCTGGCAGGCCAGGCCATGGTGCAGCTGGAGCTGCGCCGCCAGAAGCGCCTGCTGGCCCAGCTGGTGCAAGAGCGCGACCAGATGCATGCGGAGATGCTGGCCCAGAGCGATGCGCTGCGTGTGGCAGGACAGATTGCGCGCATCGGGGGATGGACGGTAGAGCTCCCCAGCCTCCAACTGACCTGGTCACAGGAGATCGCTGCCGCCTACGGGCTCACCCACCGCGTAGGCAGCCTGGCCCAGGTGCTGCAGCTGTACACCCCGCCCTACCGGGTGCACCTGCAAAAGGCCTTTGATGAATGCATGCACCATGGCACCCCCTTCGACGTCGAGGCTGAGGTGGCCATGCCTGGTGGCGGGCGATTCTGGGTGCGCACAGCAGGACAGGCGGCGCGTGATGCCCATGGCCAGATCATCCGCATCCAGGGCGCCTTCCAGGACATCTCGGTCCAGCACCAGGTGCGGCAGGCACGCCGCGAGAGCGAAGAACGCTTTCACCTGGTCTCGCGTGCCACGGCCGATGCTGTGTGGGACTGGAACCTGCACACCGATGCCATGTGGTGGAACGAGGGCATGCAGAACCTGTTCGGCGTGCCGCTGGACGAGCTGCCCCCCGACAGCACCTCCTGGACCCTGCGGCTGCACCCCGACGACAGCCAGGAAATCCTCCACAGCATCCACGCAGCCATTGATGGCACCGACAACCACTGGTCGGCCGAGTACCGCTTTCTTCGGAAGGACGGCACGTATGCCTGGGTGATGGACCGGGGTTTCCTGATCCGCGACCTACAGGGCAAGGCCGTGCGCATGGTGGGCGGCATGACCGACATCAGCGTACAGAAGCTGACCGAGCTCGACGCGCAGCGTGATGCGCAAAACCATGCCGAGCTGCTGCAGGTGCAGCAGCGCATCTCGTCGATGGACATGCCCCTGCCCGAGGTGCTGCAACTGGTGGCCGACACCGTGCTGCGCCAGACGCAGGCCCGGGGCGCGCTGGTGGAGCTGTTGCAGGGCCACCAGCTGGTGGCGCAGGCCTCGGCAGGCGACCATGTGCGGCCCGTGGGGCACCTGCTGGCCGTGGACCAGAGCCTGCTCTGGCCCGCACTGCGCGAAGGGCGCACCGTGGTGTGCAACGACACTGAGGCCGAGGGCTGGGACATGGCTTCGCTGCCCCACCGCCATGGCGTGCGCTCCGTGATGGCGGTGCCGCTGCGCACGGCGCAGGGGGTGGTGGGCTCGCTCAAGGTGACGTCTGACAAGCCCAACGCGTTCTCGCGGCGCGACGTGGCGCACCTGGAGATCCTTACCGAATCCCTGGGGGCCATGGTGCAGCTGCGGCATGTGGCCGGGCAGCTCAAGGCGTCGGAGCAGCAGTACCGCATGCTGTTCAACGAGCATCCCCATCCCATGTGGGTGTACGACAAGGAAACGCTGCGCCTGCAGGCTGTGAACCAGTCGATGGAAACCCACTACGGCTACACCGAGGCCGAGCTGCTGGCCATGGACATGACCGAACTGTGGCCCGCCGAGCGGCACGCAACCATCCGGGAGGCCCTGCATGCGATTGCGATCGACCAGCGCAACAAGCCAGTGATCAGCCGCCACGTCAAGAAGGACGGCAGCTTCATGGATGTGGAGATCACGGCTGGCAGCATCAGCTTCAATGGCCGCCCGGCACGCCAGGTGCTGGCCACCGACGTGACCGAACGCCTGCGCACCGAGCGCGAACTGGCCCGCATGGGCCGCGCGCAGCGCCTTCTGAGCGCCTGCAACGAAACCCTGGTGCGCGCCACCTCCGAAACCGCGCTGCTGCAGGCCATCTGCCAGATTGCCGTGGACATTGGCGGCTACCGCATGGGCTGGGTGGGGTTTGCGCTGGACGACGAACGCAAGTCCATCCAGCCTGTAGCCCACGCGGGCTACAACCAGAACTACCTCGAAAACCTGCAGCTTTCCTGGTCGGCCGATGACCCCTACGGCCGGGGGCCGGCGGGCATGGCCGTGCGTTCGGGCAAGCCCGTGATCGTGCAGGACATCCGCACCGAAGGCGACTTTGCCGACTGGACCGAGCGCATGCTGGACCACGGCTTCCACGGTGTGATCTGCCTGCCTTTGCAAGACCGTGATCGCAACCGCGACCGTACCTTTGGCCTGCTGTACCTCTACGCGCCGGACATTCTGCAGATCAGCCCTGAAGAGGCCGCCCTGCTGCAGGAACTCTCCAACGACCTGGCCTTTGGCATCACCAGCCTGCGCGCGCACAAGGCGCAGCAGCGGCTGCAGGCCTCGGTGCTCAAGGTGGCGGCGGCCGTATCGGCCAGCACGGGCACGGAGTTTTTTGTGCAGCTGGTGCGCAACATGGCCGATGCCCTGGGGGCCCAGGGCGGCTGCGTGGTGCGGTTGCTGCCCCAAGCGCAAGGGCAACCACCCCGGGTGGTCACGCTGGCGGCGGTGCTGGACGGCCAGATGCTGCCCAACGACGAATACAGCCTGGAGGGCACGCCCAGCCTCATGCTGCTGACGCAGCGCGAGTACGTGGTGACCGACAAGGTGCAGCAGCGCTACCCGGATGCGCCCGTGCTCCGTTACGTGGGCGCGCAGGCGTACGCAGGACAACAGCTGTGCAATGCCGACGGCGAAGTGGTGGGCATTGTGTTCGTGCTGTTCCGCCAGGCCATTGCTGAGACGGATTTCATCGCCTCCACGCTGCAGATCTTTGCCGCGCGCGCGTCGTCCGAGATCGACCGACAACTGGCCGACGCCCGCATCCGCCACCAGGCCTCGCTGCTGGACAAGGCGCAGGACGCCATCCTGGTGCGCGACCTGGAACACCGCATCATCTTCTGGAACAAAAGCGCCGAGCGCCTGTACGGCTGGTCGCAGCTGCAGGCGCTGGGCCAGTCCATCGAGACCCTGCTTTACGACGACCCCGCCCACTTTCGCCATGCCACCCAGTCGGTGCTGGAGCAAGGCGAGTGGACTGGCGAGATCGTGCAGCGCCACCGCGATGGCAGCACCATCGAGGTCGAAGGCCGCTGGACCCTGGTGCGCGGTGATGACGGCCAGCCGCAATCCATCCTGGCCATCAACACCGACATCCGCCAGCGCAAGGCCAGCGAGCGCGAAATCCAGCGCCTGGCGTTCTACGACGCGCTCACCGGCCTGCCCAACCGCATGCTGCTCATGGACCGCATGGCCCACGCGCTGGCCAATGCCCAGCGGCGCCAGCAGGGCGGGGCGCTGCTGTTCATCGACCTCGACAACTTCAAGACCCTGAACGACACCCTGGGCCACGACCAGGGTGACCTGCTGCTGCAACAGGTGGCGCAGCGCCTGAACACCTGCGTGCGCAGCGTGGACACGGTAGCCCGGCTGGGCGGCGACGAGTTTGTGGTGATGCTGGAAGAGCTGAGCCCTAAACCCCACGAACTGGCCTTGCACGCGCGGGGGGTGGGCGAGAAGATCCTGGCCATGCTGGCCGTGCCCTATGCGCTGGCGGGCTACCAGTACCGCAGCACGCCGAGCATTGGCATAGCGCCCTTCACCGGCGCGTTGACCAGCGTGGGCGAGCTGCTCAAGCAGGCCGATCTGGCCATGTACCAGGCCAAGACGGCGGGGCGCAACACACTGCGCTTTTTCGACCCCGACATGCAGGCCGTGGTGACGGCCCGCGCCGGGCTGGAAACCGACCTGCGTGCCGCGCTGGCGCAGGAGGAATTTTTGCTGCACTTCCAGCCGCAGATGCACCAGTCGGGCCGATGCGTGGGCGTAGAGGCCCTGGTGCGCTGGGCCCACCCGCAGCGCGGCATGGTGCCCCCTTCCGTGTTCATCCCGCTGGCCGAGGAAACCGGGCTCATCCTGCCGCTGGGCCGCTGGGTGCTGCACACGGCTTGCAAGCAGTTGGCCAGCTGGCAGGACGCCCCGGCACTGGCCCACCTCACCATGGCGGTCAATGTGAGTTCACGCCAGTTCCGCCACGCCAGTTTTGTGGACGATGTGGCCCGGGTGCTAGCCATCACCGGGGCACCGGCCCACCTGCTCAAGCTGGAGCTGACCGAAAGCCTGCTGGTGGAAGACATGGAGACCACCATCGCCACCATGGCCGCGCTGCGTTCGCACGGCGTGGGCTTCTCGCTGGACGACTTCGGCACCGGGTACTCGTCGCTGAGCTACTTGAAGCGCATGCCGCTCGACCAGCTCAAGATCGACCAGAGCTTTGTGCGCGACCTGCTGACCGACCCGAACGACGCCGCCATTGTGGACACCATCATCGGCCTGTCGCGCAGCCTGGGCCTGGAAGTCATCGCCGAAGGCGTGGAAACCCCCGAACAACGCGAGCTGCTGGCACGCGCGGGCTGCCAGCTCTACCAGGGCTACCTCTTCAGCCGCCCCCTGTCTGCGGACCTCCTGGGGGCTTTCCTGCGCCCTGCGGCTGCGTAGACGGCCTGCACGGCCCCGTGTTTTCCTGATCGCCGTGCCGTTTCCGGCCATTGCACGGTGGACGGCTGCGTTTTTCTCCCTGGGGTTCTGTCCCGGGCGCCCCCCAAACATCGCCCCGTCCAGATTACAACCCCTGCCCTCGGGTGTGCCCCAAGTTGTCCCTCTGTCTTCTTCTTATCTTCTTTATAAATACATAGTCGTAGTAGTAGAAGGCGGCACGGAATGTGGACAACCGCATTTTTCCCAACCGCAGCGCGCACTTGCAGGTGCGCCAACCCTGTGCACCGATCCCTCTTGCCGTTGTCACGGGAACGGGGACAAAACACAGCGCCTGTCTTTTTCTGTGGATAACCACGTGGTTGTGCCAGAACTATCCCCAGTCTTACGCACCGGCCCTGGGTCGTCATAAATTTTTGCGAAAAATTGGCTCTAGCGCTTACTGCATAAGCGCTATTAGCTACTCTATTGATAGCGAACAGGCATTTGCAGGAGCCGTGCAGCAAGTGGCGCTCCACCTCCACCTCAGCAAAGCGGTGCCCAAAAACGGAGGTCCGCACCCAGGTCTTGTTCATGCCCCCTTTCTGGGGCAGACCACCCGAACGCGCGTGCGCTGCGGGATGGTGCTTCGAGGGGTTCTGGTTATTCTTCTATAGTTCTATATATAAATAGCAGTAGTAGTAGAGCAAGCCACTTTCTGTGGACAAGGCCAATTTGTTCAATGCTGGCGCGGGGTTGCGCAGCTGCAAAGTCTGTGTGGCGGTCTGCACAAAGGGCGGGGCTCGCTGACAACAACTTCGGGCCATCGCCGTTTTGTGTGGATAACTGTCCAGTTGTGCCAGAACTGTTCCCAGTGTTATCCACAACGGGTGCCCATCGACAACCTTTTCCATCCCACAAAGCACAAAGCCCGGGGTCCGTGGAGGACTCCGGGCTTTGTCAGGCAAGAAGAGAGGGAACCGCCGCCCACCTTGGAGCCGCCCCCTGCGTCAGGGCGGCTCCACGAGGGGATTTACTTCGCGGGTGCTGCCTGCGGTTGCTGATGGCGGCCTTCGCCACCCCGCATGCCGTGGTGCCCGTGGCGGCCTTCGTCATCGCCCCTCATGCCCTTCATGCCTGCCATGCCTCCCATACGGTGGCCGTGGTGGGCCTGGGCGTCAAAGGTTTTTTGCTGCTCGGGCGTCAGTGCCGCGTAGAAGGCCTTGGTGGCCTCGCCACGGCGGTCGGCCTCGGCGGCGTGCTGGGCGCGCATGGCCCGCATGCGGTCGATGCGCTCGGGGGTGGTCAGTTTGTCCATGTTCTGGCGGTCCAGACGGGCAGGGCGTTCGCCCGGTTGCATGGCCGCAGTGAACGTTGTCCACGCGGGTTCTTGCGCGGCGGTCAGCTTGAGCTGGCCCTTGAGGGCGGCCAGGCGTTTGGCATGGTGTTCGGCACGTTTTTCTGCACGGTCGCCATGGTGGCGTTCGTGCCGTTCTCCGGCCTTGTAGCGCGGGGCGGCTTCGGTTGTGGAGGCGCCAGCAGCGGGTGGGGTGGCTGGGGCTGGCTGGGCCAGAACAGGCAGGGCCAGCGCGGCCAGAACAGCGGTGGCGGCAAGGCGGTGTTGGAAGCGGAAAGCCATGGTGTGGGTCCTTTTACGGGGGTGGCTCGCTGGAACGACCGTTCCGGCGATTGAGAGTCAGTGTCCGCCCCGCATGTATCGCGGCCGTGCGCGTTGGATGACGCTGTGTAAAGTTGTGCCAAGAAGCTGCAGGCCTGCGCGATCATGGTTTTGATAAAAAACGGCCGCTAGCGCTTATCCATAAAGCGCTAGTAGCTATTATATTTATAGCTGATTCAGGCGACCATCGTTGCTTGTGCACTCCGGCCGAAGGCTGCGTGCCGACGACCACCGACAATGGCATGTTCCGTGTCGGGCGGGCTGTTTTGCTCACGGGTTCGATCGCTCGATCGTCCGTTGGCAACAGCTTCACCGATAGAGAAAGTGCTCTCGCTGAAAGCGCTTCACCACCAACGCTCCCGAACAAAAGGTTATCTGTGTTCAAGAACATGATCGTGTACCGCATTGCCCCGCAATGGCAGGTTGAATTGACGCAAGTAGAAGAAGCCCTGGCAAAGGCGCCCTTCATGGAATGTGGTGCCACCCAGGAAAAGTCCCTGGGCTGGGTGCCCCCGCGCGGTGATGCACACGGCCCGCTGGCCGAGTCGGTCGGGGGCCAGTGGATCCTGCGCTTCATGGTCGAATCCAAAGTGCTGCCCGGCAGCGTGCTGGCCCGCCGCGTGAAGGAAAAGGCCGAGCGGATCGAGCAGGAAACCGGCCGCAAGCCCGGCAAGAAGGAAAGCAAGGAGCTCAAAGACGAGGCCAAGCTCGACCTGCTGCCCATGGCCTTTACCAAGCAGGGCTCGATGTGGGTGTGGATCGACACCGCCTCGCGCCTGCTGGTGCTGGACACCTCCAGCCAGGGCCGCGCGGACGAAGTGGTCACCCTGCTGGTCGAGGCGCTGCCCGGCCTGTCGGTGTCGCTGCTGAACACCCAGACCAGCCCGCAGGCTGCCATGGCCCACTGGCTCAAGGAACAGGAGCCGCCCGTGGGCTTCACGGTGGACCGCGAGTGCGAACTCAAAAGCGCCAACGAGGAAAAAGCCGTGGTGCGCTACGCCCGCCACCCGCTGGATATCGAGGAGGTGCAGGCCCACATCGACGCCGGCAAGCTGCCCACCAAGCTGGCACTGACCTGGGACGACCGCGTGTCCTTCATGCTCACAGAGGGGCTGCAGATCAAAAAAGTGTCGTTCCTGGACACCGTGTTCGAGGGCACCAAGGCCGATGACGGTGGTTTTGATACCGATGTGGCGATTGCCACCGGCGAGCTGGTCAAGCTGATCCCGGACCTGATTGAGGCGCTGGGCGGAGAGGCGGAGAGTGGCGTGGCCAGTGCGGCAGCTGCGGTGGCTTCAGAGGGGGCCAGCATGCCAGCTCCTTCTGTGGAATCACGCGCCCCCACGAATTCAGCGCCTGCGCGGAAGAGTGGCGCTGGTGGCGTGGTGACGGGCCCTGCGCAAGTCCCAGTGGATACGGATCCGGAGTCGGCGCCGTTTTGAGGGCGTGAGCGGAAGTCTCTGAAGGGATAAGCGTCTTGCAAATACCCCTGATCAAAAATCTGTGCTTAGCTTCTCTATATTGATCCAGGAAAATCGGATTGAACGCGAAGATGAAGTTGTAAAAAATACTGAATGCAGAGTGACCCTACCAGAATTGGTAGTTGCGCACTCTTTATGAATATTTTTTAATGGTCATCGCTTTTAGTATGTGTCGTGAAAATTTTACAAAATCATCACGATGCCCACGCGTTGCATCAGAAAAAAATGAACAATCTTTCAAAATTGAAGCACCCTTCCATTGAAACTTTGCGGGCCTTGGCTGTGGTTTTGGTGTTTATTCATCATCTCCATTCTATAGCCAATATTACACTGCCTTATATTGCACATTTCGGTGGTTGGGTGGGGGTGCAAATATTTTTTGTAATCAGTGGTTATTTGATAATTTTGAGCGCACTGCGCTATTCAGCAAAAGATTACGTAATTCATCGAGTTTTTAGAATATACCCTGCATACTTGTTCTGGTTCATTGCGTTTGCAATTTTTTTCAATCAACTTGTGTGGATGGATATCGATTTTAAAGCTTTGCTGATTCACCTGACTTTTCTGCAGCATCTGTTTCCTGGCCAGTATTTCAAATATGATTATCTGCACGTCAGCTGGACATTGACCATAGAGTTGGTCTGGTATTTTGTTGCATTTTTATGTGCGGCCCGTTTCAAGAGAAATCCAGCTGGTATTACCTTGCTGTTCATGGTGTTTTCATACGTCTGGATATTTTGGGGCTCGTCGTACTTCCCGTCTCAGGCGACGATGGAGCCTGGATTGAAATATTTCTTTGTCAATAATAATGTTATCAACCAGCTGCCCTTCTTTTTCTTCGGTGCGTACATCGCTGTGAAGAATCCTCGCTTTGATAAAGCGGGACTGGCATGCATCTTTTTGGTGACAGTCGTCTTGTCGTCTGCGTGGAAAGTCCATTTTCCAGATCCAATATTTATAACCGGTTTTGGAATTGCGGCTCTTTTTCTTATTCTGAAGGATATGGAATACACCAATAAAAAGTATGTTGTGTTTTTGTCGGAAATTTCATATTCTTTTTATCTTATCCATTTCCCAGTCATTACCATCGTTTCGGAAAAAATAGAAAATGACGCCCTGGTGGTAATTGTATCGATTGCTGCCACTCTGGGTTTTTCGTATTTGAGCTATCGATGGATTGAACAGCCATTTATGAGAATGGCGAAACGAAAATCAGAAAATTCTATGCTGAAAGGCAAGGCAGCGGATTCGATTGCTTAGCTATATTTCAGAGGTTTAATATAATTTGTTAAGCCATCGAATTCTTATTTAACAATTTTGCCATCCAGTAGAAATGGCAACGTCGCTAGTGACAGGTCACGCAGCAGGGCAATTGTGAGTCTTGATAATAAATTAGAATATCGACCAGACATCGACGGCCTGCGCGCTATTGCGGTGCTAATGGTGCTTGCGGTTCATGCCTCTCCGCTCACTCTGCCCAATGGGTATGTAGGCGTGGACCTGTTTTTCGTCATCTCCGGCTATCTCATTTCAGCCATCCTATGCAGAGAATTGGGAGAGGGCCGATTTTCCATTCGCGATTTTTATGTTCGTCGGGTTAACCGGATTTTTCCCGCACTGGCCTTGGTACTGCTCTTCTGCATGTTGATAGGCCCCGCGTTGATGTACCCGGGCGAGTATGGGCAGATGAGCAAGTCGGCGCTTTTCAGTGCCTTGTTCTCAGCCAATATTCATTTCTATATGGAGTCGGGTTATTGGGATGTGGCGAGCAAGCTCAAGCCGCTGCTGCATCTGTGGTCACTAGGGGTGGAAGAGCAGTTCTACCTCGTGTGGCCGTTGATCTTGCTGTGGGCCCACCGCACCAAGCGCTCGATGGTGTCCGTGGCGCTGGCGGTGTTGTTTGGTTCGCTGGTTGTCAATCTGCTGCTTACAAGCAAAAGCCAGGCTGCTGGGTTTTATTTGCCGTTCGGGCGGCTGTGGGAGCTGGCTTCGGGTGGGCTGATCGCATGTATCCAGTGGAATCGCCGCCAGGAGTCCGGCGGCGGGTCCAATGGCGAAATCCAGGGGCTGGGTGTCCGGAACGTGATGGGATGGTCGGGCATTGCGTTGTTGGCGGCCACGCAGGGTGCGTCGATGAATGCCGACGCTTTCCCGGGCTTCTACGCGGTGGCTGTTGTACTGGCTGCGGCCCTGCTGATACTGGCGGGGCCGGACGCTTGGTTCAACTGCAAAGTGCTGGCGCATCCCGCGCTGGTCTATGTGGGTAGGCTCAGCTATCCGTTGTACCTGTGGCATTGGCCCCTGCTTGTCTTTGCACGTCTGGTCGGTGACGGGCAGTGGTCGTCTTCCCATCGAAATCTGGCCGTCGCAGCGTCGGTGGTCCTGGCGGTACTGACACACCACGGTGTCGAAAGACCGCTGGTCCAGCGGGTGGGCCGCAAGAACCTGCTCGCTTTGAGTCTGGTGTTGTTGATGGCCGTGGTGACAGCGCTCGCTTGGATGGGCTCCAGTGGCAAGATTCCACTGACTGCAGCACCGTATCCGAATGCGGCTTTGGTGGCCTATGACAAGCCTGAGGTGAAAAGCCAGGGCCGCGTGGCTTTGCTGGGGGACAGCAATGCCGGGCACTTTTCGTATGGCCTTTCGGTGCTTTACGGAGACCGGCTTGACGTCACTGCCACACCCGGCTGGCCATACTTTGATGGTGTCAAGTACCGCGATGGACACACTCGTCATCCAGAGCATGTGGGCGCTCCGGAGATGACCGAGCAGGTGTTGCGCCGCATCGAGTCCGATCCTGAGATTCGGTTAGTAATCTTGTCCAATGTGTACCGGATTTATTTCGTGGGGAACAGCCTGCGCAGCATCCAGGGAGCAGGGCCGGACGAAACGTCAACCCAGGCTTATGAACGGGGGCTGCAGCGTACCGTGCAACGCCTGTTGGCAGGGCAGAAAAAGGTGGTGCTGGTCAAGTCCATTCCCACCCATTCGGTGCTGCTCAATGTGACTGGCTGCCTGGATGAGGTCCGGCCTACCTGGCGGCGGCAACCCGTTGAGTGCGTGCGTTCCAGAGATGCTGTCGAGGCAGAAAGACGAGAGTACGACGCCATGGTGGACCGTTTGATCGCTGGGCTCCAAGGCGTGTATGTCTTCAATACGTTGGATGAGCTTTGCGATGCGCAGTATTGCTACATCAACCGCGATGGGGTCCAGATGTACATTGACTCGGGGCATTTCACTACGGCTGGCAGCCAGATCATGGGTGCTGCCCTCGCACGAAAAGTCGAAGAAGCGCTAGGGAGGTGAAAGCGCTGTGGCGCTGGCTACACCGTCCCGGTACCGGTCTGCTGAACCTGTCAGAGGCTGGAAGGTCCTGACTTTCTGGGCACCACGTCCATGATTTCGCGAACGAACAGCTTTCGCCAGTCGTTTTTGCCCTGGTCTTCAATCAGCTGGGGCATGAAGCCGAAGACCAGCGTGCGATCCCCACGCACCATGATGCCGTGGCCGCTTTGCAGGGGTTCAGTGGCCAGCACTTTGTAGCCGGGGCGGGGCGTCATGGAGGCATAGTTCGTGTACATGCGCTTTGAAGGCTTGAGCCGGTATACCTTGCCGTCGATCAGGAAAACGCCCCCGCGGTTTTTCCACTCAACATTGGCAATGCCGAACACCTCATGCATCCAGTCAAAGGTGGGTTTGCCGTTTTCGTCGAACTCACCCAGGCGCATGTCTTGGATGAGTGCGCCGCCGTTCTTCCAATAGGCGGTTAACTTAGCCTTGATGCTCTGCGGCATGGCGGCCTGGTGGGGCACCAGGATGGCATCCAGCTGCCCGATGATGGGGTCGTCCGCGAGAAGGTTCTTTTCGCCGATGATGCGGACCTGCACGCCGGGTTCGTTGCTCAGGATCTTGTAAGACGCGAACAGTGCATCGCGGTGGATGTTTCTGCCTGTGCTTCTCTCACCGTGCCACACGTGGAAGTTGGTGGTAGAGCCTAGGATTCCAATGTTGATCTGTGGTTTTGCGCTTGCCGCCGTGGCGTGGCCTTGTTTGGCAATACGGGCGTGAAGCTGATTGAGCTGCAGACCAGCCAGCGCACCCCCACCTGCTTGGTGGCGAAAGCCCCCGATCTCGTAGCCGATCACATGGGGCTGGGCCAGCGATTGCACCACTGTTTGCCGGATGATGGGCACCAGCTCTGGGGTCTTCTTGGCGGACTCCCACCATTCACCGTAGGCACCCACCATGACTTTCTTGTAGCCCAGTGAACCCATGTAGTTGGCCAGGGTGGGCAGCACTTCAGCGTCTGGCACCAGGCTGTAGCCGTCGTAGAAGTTGAAGTCGATGACCGCGATGTCGATGCACGGGGCCAGCTTTTCGACAATGCCCGTGGCATAGATGGCGTCGTGCGATGTGAAGGTTTCTGCGAAGTAGCCAATCGCCTCTGCCCCCTTGCTCCGGATCACATTGGCGTAGGCGCAGGTGGCTTCCTGGAGCCGGGTTTCCCGGAACTCCTTGTGGGCGTGCAGCAAGGGCTCTGCTTTTGGCACACCTGCTGCGATGTGGGTGTTGTAGTTGATGATGGGCTGTTTGGCGTTGTACTTTTTGGCAAACGCAGCCTGGGTGGAGTCTTTGTAGTCCCGCCACTGGTAGTTCGTTTGCCCGTACTTGATCTCGTGCTCCTCTTGCAGGCCGATGGCGTAGCCCAGGATCTTGCCGGGATAGCGCTTTGAGAAGTGATCGATAGTCTGTGCAATGAACGGTTCAGCGTACTTCCTGATCGACGCATCGGTGAAGTCGGGCTGCCAGGTGGGCTCACCCGAGAAGTCGCGCATGGCCGTTTCGGGATGTCCCGTAATGATCCATAGCGGTAACGAGGACATGTTGTGCATCAACTGGCTGGGGTCGTCCTTGAAAGTGCGTCCACCCATGTCAATGACCAGCAGCAGCGACAGGCCGCTGTTGACGATGGCGTCCAGATGGCGGTGATAGTGGGCAAATTCGTACTGGCCCTTGCTGGTCTCGATGTCGGACCAGTTGAGATAGAAGGTGGCGTGGCTGAAGCCCTGGGCCTTGAGTTCGCGGGGCAGGTTCTGGTTGTGATTCAACTCCCAGGGCATGACGATGGTGCTGGAGACAGGGGCGGGTGGAGGTGGGGTTGCATGGCTGGCCAGCGCAACCAGCGAAACAAGGAGGGCGGCAATGCGGAGAATTTTTTTCATGAAAGCGCTGGAAGAAGGGTTCCGTAGGGGGCGTTGGGCGGCATGGATTCACAAAATGCGCCCCTCGCTGGGCGGTCAAAGCGCTGGCAACAAGAGGGATTTCCATTCCATTGTTCCATGAACAACAGGGGTACCTTGATCTTGTGCTGCGCTATACCGGCGCGGGTTGGTAGTGCGCCACCACCTGCTCGGAAGCTCGTTCAGCAGGCCATCTGCACCATCTGCACCATCTGCACCATCTCCGCCAGTGCATGCACATAGGGGTCTACGATGCCCAGCACGCCGAATTGCGTGACCAGCTGATCGAGGTATTCGCGGTTGCTGCCGATGCGGCCACAGGCGCTGGCTATGGTGGCGGCGGTGGCCTGCATGGACAGGTCGCCCCGGTAGTGTGGATGGGCTGTATTGGCCGTCAGCACCAGCGCCTGATTGACAACACCCTGGGGCGTCTGCAATGGCAGCAGGGCGGGGCTGTAGGCGCCGGTGATCATCTCGCGGCGCCAGAGCAGGCGTGACTCCTCTTCAACCGCACAGGCCGGAATGCGGAACACCAGCCCGTCGCAAGACTGCGCTGCGTCGCGCTGCAGCGTGAGCACGAGGCCGGGGCAATCGGGTGTGCCCCGGCCGATGGTGGTGCTCAGCGCAAAGCGCCGGGCGAATCCCGGCAGGTGCGCCCTGCGGACTTCGGCAAACTCCAGGCCGGGGTTCCACATCAGCGATCCATACGCAAACACCCACAGGTCGTCCCTGCGTTCGGACACGCCCGCAAGCACCTGGCGGCGCGAGCGTTCGACGTCGCCGTCGGGCAGGCGCCAATCGATGGGCAGGCCCTGGCTGCGCGCCTGCGCGTCCCATTCCGCCAGGACCTCGTCGGTCAACCGCAGTCCGCAGGCGTGGGCGGGGATGAGCCGTCCTTGAAGTTCGGGAAGGTGCACAAAGGCAGGGGGCGTCATGTGCTGGGACTGCAGGAGATCGTGGGGCAAGCTCTACTGTAGTGGTCCGAGAACGGTTGGATCAATGGGCCGACTGACAACTCAGTGTTCCAGCGATGGTGTTGATGGCGGCGCGCGGTGACGTGTTACGGCAGAGGCCATGAAAGAAGGGGGCGCCGCCGTGGCGATGGGCCGTCAGCGGCCCACAAATTGCGCGCTTTGGCGTTGGTGAAAAGCCTCCACCCCCGCACGGAAGTCGTCGGTGCCAGCGCAATGCACAAAGGCGTCTTTTTCGGCCGCCAGTTGTTCGGGCAGAGTGCGGTCCATCGATGCGCGCATGAGGCGCTTCATGGCGCCGTAAGCCAATGTGGGGCCGCTGGCCAGGCGCTGGGCGAGGGCGGCGGTGGTGCTGTCCAGCTCGGCGCCAGGCACCACGCGGTTGATGAGGCCCAAGCGAAGCGCGTCGTCGGCCGTGAAGGCCTCGCCCAGCAGCGCAATCTCCAGTGCCTGGCGCACCCCCACGATGCGTGGCAGCGCCCACGATGCACCCACGTCGCAGCTGGTGCCGAGGTTGATGTAGGCCAGGTTGAAGCGTGTGCCTTCTGCAGCGATCACGTAGTCGACCATCAGCACCAGGCTCAAGCCCGCACCGGCGGCCGCGCCGTGCACCTGCGCGATGACCGGCGCGTTCATCTGTGCCAGCAACTGAAGGGCGGCATTGAGCGGCGTGAGGATGTCGATGGCGCCCTGCACCGGGTCGGCGCGCAGCGTGGCCAGGTCGCCCCCAGCCATGAAGCCACGGCCGTTGCCACGCAGCACCACGGCCCGCACACCGGGGTCGGCAGCGATGGACTGCACGGCGGCGAGGAAGGCATTGGCCATGGGCACGTCGATGGCGTTGAGTGCCTCGGGCCGGTTGAAGCGCAGCGTGGCGACGGCGCCGTGGCGCTCCAGCAGCAGGGGCGGCTGTGGGGCGGGCGCGGACGGTGCGGTAGCGGCTGCTGCAGGGTCTGTGGCGGTATTTTTCATGTCAAATCCGCTTCAAGCGCTAGTGGATATTGCGCTATCAGCTCCTGTTTTGATAGTAAGTGGATTCCAATGCGCCGAGCCCTGGGCTATTGGTACAGCGCCTCGATCTCGGCCGCATAGGTTTTGTAGATGCTTGCGCGGCGCACTTTCATCGTCGCGGTCACCTCGCCGTCGTCGTGGTCCAGCTCCTTGGTCAGCAGGTGGAACTTGCGGATCTGCGAGACCTGCGCGAGGCGCTGGTTGCCCTGGTTGATTTCGGCGTCGATGAGGCCACGCACCTCGGGGTGCTCCACCAGCGAGCGATAGTGCGTGAACGGTATGCGCCGCGCCTCGGCCCACTTGCCCACGGTCTCGTAGTCGATCATCACCAGCGCGCCGACAAACTTGCGCGCCTCGGCCACGATGATGCATTCCTTGATGAAGGGGCTGCCCTTCATCGTGTTCTCGATCTCGGACGGGGTGAGGTTCTTGCCGCCCGCCGTGATCATGATGTCCTTGAGGCGGTCCACGATCTGGATCTGGCCTTGCGATTCACGCACCACGTCGCCCGTGTGCAGCCAGCCGTCGATGATGCTGCTGGCCGTGGCCTCGGGGTTCTTGTAGTAACCCGCAAACACCATGTCGCCTCGCAATTGCAGCTCGCCGTTGTCCGCAATGCGGTGCTCCACACCCAGCGTGGGCACGCCCACGGTGCCCACCACCACATGATCGAGCCGGTGGCCCGTGACCATGCCGGTGGATTCGGTCAGGCCATACACCTCGATGAGCGGCACGCCCAGCACACGGAAGAAGCGCACCACGTCGGGCGGAATGGGCGCGGCGCCGGTGAGCGCCACATGCGCATTGCGCAGGCCAATGAAGTTCTGCAGCGCTCGGAACACGAGCCAGTAACTCGTGGCAAAGGTCAGCTTGTCGGCAGCGCTCCAGGCAATGCGCGGCTTGTCGGCCAGCGGCTTGCAGGCGTTGTAGGCCTTGTGGAACAGCGCACGGCGCAGGCCACCGGTCTCTTGCAGCTTGATGTGGATGGCGGCGTGCAGCTTTTCCCAGATGCGCGGCACACCGAGGAACATGGTGGGCGCGACCTCGCGCAGGTCTTCCTGCACGGTGCGGATGGATTCGCCAAAGTTCACCTGCGAGCCGATGTACACGGGCACAAAGCTGGTGAGCATCTGCTCGGCCACATGGCACAGCGGCAGGTACGACAGGTGGGTTGTGTCCCGCGATAGCTCCAGCCGGTCCACGATGCCAGGCACCACGCCCCGGATGTTGCGGTACGAAATCATCGCGCCCTTGGGCTTGCCGGTGGAGCCTGAGGTGTAGATCATCAGGCCCACATCGTCGAGCCGCTGGCGTGCCAGCGCATCGTCGATGATGGCTTGCTGGCCCGATGCCGCGCCGAGCTGTTCCACCTCGTCAAACGTGGTGATGAACTGCCGCACCTCGGGCGCAAAGCTGCGCAGGCCCTTGGTCTCCATGACCACGATCTTTTTCAGGCGCGGCAGCTCGGGCAGCGCAGCCAGCAGCTTGTCGGTCTGCTCCTGGTCTTCGCAGACCATGATCTCGATGTCGGCATGGCCCACCACGTAAGCCACTTCGTTGGTGGGGCTGGTGGGGTACACACCCACAGTGACGGCGCCCACCAGGCCCGCGCCCATCTGGGCCAGCACCCATTCGATGCGGTTCTCGGAGATCACCCCCACATGCCCGCCCGCAGGCAGGCCCAGCGCCTTGAGGCCCAGGCCGAAGTGGCTGGCGCGCTGGTGGTACTGCGCCCAGGTGAAGGGCTTCCAGATGCCGAAGTCCTTTTGCCGGATGGCGATGCGCTGCGCATCGGTGCGTGCGCGTTCGCGCAGCATCTGGGGCAGGGTGAGGTCGGGAAGATTCATGTCAGTCATCCATGGCGCAACGCGCCGCCCAAAAACTGTGAAATGGGCCGGTGTGGCTCCCTCTCCCCCCGTGGGAGAGGGCCGGGGGGAGGGGGCGGTCGATGCGGGCGCTGCGTCGGTTGCTGCCTCCTCTCCCCAACCCCTCTCCCACCAGGGGCGAGGGGCTCGCGGGGCGGCTCAAGACAGCCACCTTTTGCGGCGCTTGTAGTGCTTGATGTCCTTGAAGCTTTTCGCCTCGCCACCACCGCCCATACCGAGGTAGAACTCGCGCACATCGGGGTCGTTGGCCAGGCGCTCGGCCGTGCCGTCGATCACGATCTTGCCGTTCTCCATGATGTAGCCCCGGTGCGCTACGGCTAGTGCCACGGTGGCGTTCTGCTCCACCAGCAGCATGCTCGTGCCGCGCTCGGTGTTGATGCGCGCGATGATGGTGAAGATGTCTTCGACCAGCTTGGGTGACAGGCCCAGCGAGGGTTCGTCGAGCAGGATGAGCTGGGGCTGGGCGATGAGGGCGCGGCCGATGGCCAGCATCTGCTGCTCGCCGCCCGACAGATACCCAGCCAGGCCCTTGCGCCGCTCATGCAGGCGCGGGAAGTAGCTGTAGACCAGATCGAAGTCGGGCGTCACGCCCTTGCGGCCCGTGAGCGCATAGGTGGCCGCAATCAGGTTTTCTTCGACGGTAAGGTCTTCAAACACCCTTCGCCCTTCCATCACATGGCTCAGGCCATTGCGCACCAGCTGCTGCGGGGCCAGCGCGGCTGTGGGCTGGCCGTTGAAGTGGATGCTGCCGCTCTCCACCGTGCCGTCCTCCAGCGCAAGCAGGCCCGACACCGCCTTGAGCGTGGTGCTTTTGCCCGCCCCGTTGCTGCCCAGCAGCGCGACGATCTGCCCACGCGGCACGGCCAGCGACAGGCCGCGCAGGGCCTGCACCACCTTGTTGTAGATGACCTCGATGTTGTTGACTTCGAGGACGTTGGCCGGGGTTGGCTGCGTCATGGCAAAGGCGAGGTCAGAGCTTGATCCAGTCGGACGCGGCAACCATCTTCTGGGCCTTCATGTCCGCGCGGTACACGCGGCCCACGGGGATGGAGTTGCCGCTGATGGTGATCGGCACGCCGATCAGCCCGCCCGTGTCGAAGTCCTTGATGGAATTGAGCGCGGCCTTGAGGTTTTTGCCGTCCAGTGGTTTGCCCGCATCCAGCGTGCGCTTGGCCGCCTCGGTGAACAGCATGGCGGCCAGGAAACCCTGGATGTAGGCCGTGCTCTGGTATTCGGGCCGCATGGCGCGGATCTTCTCCAGCATGGGCGCCTTCTCGGTGTCGTAGTAGTAGCGGTAGGGCATCACGCCCATGAAGCCGTCGCCGTCCGGGCCCATCTTCATCACAGTGGAGCTGTCCATCGTCCAGAAGGTGCCCATCCACTTGCTGGTCATGCCCTGCTGCTTGCCCTGGGTGATGAACTCGGGGATGGGGGCCAGGATGTAGCCGTGGAAGATCGTGTAGTCGGGGGCTGCACGGCGCAGCTTGATGACTTCGCCCGACACGTCCACGCTGCCGGCGGGCGTCATGATCTTGACGGGCACCGACAGGCCGAGCGCCTTCGCGGCAGCCTCGCTTTTCTCGATGGGGTCGCGGCCGAATTCGGAATCGGAATACACGAATGCCACCTTGGCGCCGGGCTTCTCTTTGGCGATGTGCTTGAGCAGGATGCCGAACATCTCGGTGTAGTCGGGGCCCACGAGGAACTGGTTCGGGTACTTGGCAGGGTCGTTCAGCTCCGACGCGAAAGAGGCCCCGGCCATCAGCGTGGTGCCCGCGCGGTCCAGCTCGGGGTTGATGGTTTTGGAGAAGCCGGTGGAGTCGCCGTAGTACAGGTTCACCTTGTTCTGGCTGGTGATTTTTTTGTACGCGGCCACGGACACATCGACCTTGTAGCCCGTGTCCTCGGGCACGTACTTGAGCTTGCGGCCCTTGATGCCGCCTGCGTCGTTGACCATCTTCACGTAGTCGCCAATGCCCGCGTTGATGCCCACGCCCGCAAACGCGAACACGCCGGTGAGCGGGATGGAGCCGCCAATCACGATCTCTTCTGCGCCTTGGGCCAGCACCGACAGCGGGCTGGTGAGTGCGGCGGCGCCAGCGGCGGCCAGCAGTGTGCGGCGGCGTGGTGAGGTGAGGGTCTTGTGCATGCGTGTCTCCTGGTGGTTTAGTTTCTGAAAGGCCAGAGATGGAAGAAACGACGGACGCGCCGCCACACTTCGGCCAGGCCATGGGGCTCGAAGACGAGAAAACCGATGATGAGCAGGCCAAAAATGACGGTGCGCACGGGCGAGAGGAACACGGTGAGTTCCGTGCCGCCGGGCAGCAGGCCCACGACGAGCTTGAGCAGCTCAGGCACCATGGTCATGAACACCGCGCCCAGGATGCCGCCCAGGATGGAGCCCATGCCGCCGACGATGATGGCCGCCAGGAAGAAGATGGACATGAGCAGTGGAAAACTCTCGGGTGTGACCACGCGAAAGAAGTACGCCCACAGCCCGCCAGCCACGCCCGCGTAGAAAGACGACAGGCCAAACGACAGCAGTTTGTAGCGCAGCAGCGGAATGCCCAGCACCTCGGCAGAAATATCGCGGTCGCGGATGGCGATGAAGGCGCGGCCCACGCGGGTGCGAAACAGGTTGGCCGCGCCCAGCAGCATGAGGATGGTGACCGGCACGATGAGCCAGTACAGGCGGAACGAGGTGTCGAGCGCCATGCCGAACATCTTGGCGGGCGGCACGCTCAGGCCACCTGTGCCGCCAGTGAACTTCCAGTTGGCAAAGATGAAGTGCGCGATGAACGACGCGGCAATCGTGGCAATCGCCAGGTACAGCCCCTTCACGCGCAGCGAAGGAATGCCCACCACGATGCCGCCCAGCATGGCGATGAAGCCGCCTGCGAGCAGGTTGAGCAAAAAGGGCGTGCCCACCTTGGTTTCCAGCACGGCCACGGTGTAAGCGCCCAGGCCCATGAAGGCGGCCTGCCCCAGGCTGACCAGCCCTGTGTAGCCCGTGAGGATGTTGAGCCCCGTGGCGCTGGCCACGTTGATGCTGACCAGGCAGGCCAGGTACAGCCAGTAGTCGCTGGCCATGAACGGGAACAGCACCAGCAGCGCGGCGCCCACGGCCAGCCACACCTTTTGCGTGCGCGAGTCGAACAGCGCCGCGTCGGCGATGTAGGTTTCCTTGAGGGTTCCGATGCGCATGGGGTCGGCCTTACAGTCTTTCGATTTCGTGGGTGCCGAACAGGCCGTAGGGCCGCACCAGCAGCACGGCCACCAGCACGATGAAAGTGGCCAGCAGCTTGTATTCGCCGCCCAGGTAGGCCCCGGCCAGCGCTTCGATGAGCCCGATGAGAATGCCGCCGACGAGCGCGCCCAGCACGCTGTCGAGCCCGCCCACGATGACGACCACCAGCACCGACAGACCGAACACACCCATGCTCGATGAGATGCCTCCAATCGAGCCGACGATGATCCCGGAGATGGCCGCGAGCATGGCCGAGGCCACCCAGGCCAGCGAGAACACGCGCGGCACATTGATGCCCACCGAATACGCGGCGGCCTGGTCGCTGGCCGTGGCGCGCAGGGCCACACCGCCGCGCCAGAAGCGGAACACCACCAGCACCGCCGCGATGAAGACCACGGCAATGACGGCACCCCAGAACACCTTGGGCGCGAGGAAGGCGTCGCCCACCATGATGGGTTGCGTGGGCATGAAGTCGGGCAGGCGGCGCTGGTCGGCCGTCCAGATCATTTCCACCAACCCGACCAGCACCGAGGCCAGGCCCACGGTGACCATGAAGACCGAGATCGGCGGTTCGCCCAGCAGTGGCCGGATCATGGTGCGCTCTATCACCGCGCCCAGCAGACCTGTGCCCAGCACCGCGGCCGGAATGGCCAGCCACAGCGGCAGCGCAAACGTGGCAGCAAAGGTGAAGAACAGGTAGGCGCCCACCATGAGCAGCTCGCCAATGGCAATGTTCACCACGCGCGTGGCCTTGTAGACCATCACGAAGGCCAGGGCCGCCAGTGCGTAGAGCCCGCCGCCTGCGATGCCGGTGAGGCTGATTTCAAACAGGTAGGCCCAGTCCATCATGTGGCTCCCTGTGTGTTTGCAGATTGGCCACCAGCCCGCAGCCTGGCGCGCAGGTCGCCCACATCGCCCGCACCCAGGTAAGCGCGGATGACCTCGGGGTCGGCTTGCACCACTGCAGGCGTGCCCTGGGCAATGACCTGACCGAAGTTGAGCACCACCACGTGGTCCGACAGATCCATCACCATGCCCATGTCGTGCTCCACCATCAACACCGTCACGCCCCATTCCTCGCGCACGTCGAGGATGAAGCGCGCCATGTCTTCGGTCTCTTCGCGGTTCATGCCGGCGACGGGCTCGTCCAGCATCAGGATCTGCGGCTGCATGGCCAGCGCGCGGGCCATCTCCACGCGTTTTTGCAAGCCGTAAGGCAGGGCCGAAACGGGCGCGTGGCGGATGTGGTCGATTTCGAGAAAGTCGATGATGCGCTCCTCGATGTCACGGCGCAGTTCGGCCTCTTCGCGGCGGGCGCGGCCCAGGTAGAACAGCGCGTCGAGCACGTTGGTCTTGAGGTGTGCGTGGCGGCCGAGCTTGATGTTGTCGAGCACCGTCATGCCGCGAAACAGCGCAATGTTCTGAAAGCTGCGTCCCAGGCCCAGCTTGGCGCGCTGCGGTGCGGGCACGCGGGTGATGTCCTGCCCCTGAAAGCGGATGGAGCCCTGGCTGGGCCGGTAAAAGCCCGAGATGGTGTTGAACAGCGAGGTCTTGCCCGCACCGTTGGGGCCGATGACGGCGGTGATGGAGCCGGGCAACACATCAAACCCCACGCCGGTGAGCGCCTTCACGCCGCCGAACGCCAGGGTCACGCCCTGCACCTGCAACAGGGGCGTGGCAGCAAAGGGGCCGCAAGGGGTTGTCTCCATTGGCTTTCTAATACGGGTTGTTCGCAGCTTCTGAACAGAAATTTCTTGCAGACCCTGCAGAAAATTCCTACTTGTGCGTAAACTGTTTACTCGTGAGTAGATTCTGGAAGCCGTCACCCCATTCAGCATCCGTACTTTCCCGAGGAATCGCCACCCATGCCCCAGGCCAAAGCGGCATCGACTCGACGCAGCAGCAAAAGCAGCACGAGCAGCGGAAGCAGCCCCCAGCGCGCTGCCCCCAATCCCTCATCCACAGCACCGGCCCCCGGGCCCGAAGACGCGCCCCCCGCCGCTTCGCCCTGGGCCCCCGTATCGCACCGCGAGCGACAGCGAGAAGCCAAGCGCAACGCCGTGCTGCAGGCGGCGGCCCAGCTGTTCAACGAGCGCGGTTTTCACGCCACCTCGCTCGACGACATTGCCGCGCGCCTGAACGTGACCAAGCCCACGCTGTACTACTACGTGAAGAACAAGGACGAGATCCTGTTGCAGTGCGTGGGCAAGGGGCTGGCGATGATGCTCGAAGGCATCGACGCATCCCGCGCAGCTGGCGGCAAGGCCATCGACCAGCTCATGACCTGCATGCAGGTGTATGCACGCATCGTCACCATGGACTTCGGCATGTGCCTGATCCGCGTGGGCGATGAGCAGGTGCCCCCCGAAAGCCGCAAGGAGCTGCGGCGCCTCAAATCCGCCATCGACCAGGAGTTCCGCCGCCTCGTGGCCGAAGGCGTGGCCGAGGGCTCGATCCAGCCCTGCGATCCCAAGATCACGGCCTTTGTGATTGCAGGTGCGCTCAGCTGGATCGGCCGCTGGTACCAGCCCGGCGGCGAGTACACAGCCGAGCAGGTGGCGCAGCAGTGCATTGCGACTTTGTGTGATGGGGTGTTGCGGCGGCCAGCTGACAGCACTGCGCTGGACGCCGCCGTGCCCACCCCCAGACGCAGGGCGGCGAGCAGCAAAGCCAAGACCGCTGTTCGGCCCGGCGGGGGCTGATGTGCCTCGGTGGGTCCGATTTTTGAGAAAAAATGGCCTCTAGCGCTTGATGGATAAGCGCTAGAAGCTATTGATTTGATAGCGTTTTGCGCTGTGCCCTGGGGGCTTGGTGTTCCGCCTGCCCTGCCGCCAGGTCATCCAATATCGGACAGTCCGGCCGGTCGTTGCCTTTGCAGCACGACACCAGCGTTTGCAGGCTGCGCTGCATGGCCTGCATCTGGGCGATGCGTTCGCTCAGGTCGTCGATGTGTTGCTGGGCGATGCGCTTGACCTGGCTGCTGGCGCGGCTGCGGTCGTGCCACAGGCCCAGCAGTTCGGCGATTTCTTCCATCGAAAAGCCCAGGTCGCGGCTGCGGCGGATGAAGTGCAGGGCGTGCACGTCGGCCTCGGTGTACTGGCGGTAGCCGCTGTCGGTGCGCGCCACGCCGTTGATGAGGCCCAGCGATTCGTAGTGCCGCACCATGCGCGCCGAGATGCCTGCGCGCTTGGCAGCGACGCCGATGGGCACGGGCCAGGCGATGGGGCGGGGTGCTGTGGCCTTGGCGCGCGTGGTCGGCGCGGCATCGGGAGAATGGGGCGTGGTCATGGTGTGGCCCTCGCTGGGTGCGTGGTGGCGCGGCGCTCAGGCCGCGACGGTGTAGCCTTCTTCGGCAATGGCGGCGGCCAGGGCTTCGCGCGGGGCGGTGCTGTCCACGTCCACCTTGCCGCTGGCGCGGTCGATGCGGACCTGGGCGTCGGGGTCGATCTGCTGCACGGCCTGGGTGACGGCGCGTTCGCAGTGGCCGCAGGTCATGCCTTGAACTTGGAAAGTAGTGGTGGTTGTCATGGGGTGTCCTCGGGTTGGTTTTCAAGAGGGCCGTTGAAGCGACCGAAGTGAATGTTGAAGCTTGACATCGTGGCAGAGTCAAACGCCGCTCAAGACACTCATGATGTGAGGGTTGATCAATATCAATGCTTGACCTTGCCATCACGTCAAGGATCAGCATCCCGGCCATGAACACCATCACCACCCCCCCCAACACCGCGCCCGGGTCTGTGCACTCGCTGGACCTGGGCATTTCTGGCATGACCTGCGCAAGCTGCGTGGGCCGTGTGGAGCGCGCGCTGCGCAAGGTGCCGGGCGTGCAGGAGGCCTCGGTCAACCTGGCGACCGAGTCTGCGCGCATTGCCTTTGCCACGCAGGTGGGCGCCGACGCCGCCGCCATGGAGGCCGTGCTGCGCCGCGCGGTGCGCAATGCGGGCTACGAGCCGCGTGCGGCGGGGCAGGAGGATGCTCCAGAGGACTTGTCACCCTGGGCGGGCTTCATGCCCGTGGGCATTGGCCTGCTGCTGTCTGCGCCGCTGGTGCTGCCCATGATCGGCGACCTGTTCGGCCAGCACTGGATGCTGCCCGCCTGGGTGCAGTTTGTGCTGGCCACGCCGGTGCAGTTCATCCTGGGGGCGCGCTTTTACAAGGCGGGCTGGCATGCAGCCAAGGCGCTGAGCGGCAACATGGATTTGCTGGTGGCGCTGGGCACCAGTGCGGGCTGGGGCCTGTCGATGTGGCTGTGGCTCACGGCGCCCACGGACCACCCGGGGCATGTGCCGCACCTGTACTTCGAGGCCTCGGCCGTGGTGGTCACGCTGGTGCTGCTGGGCAAGTGGCTGGAGGCACGCGCCAAGCGCCAGACCACGGCGGCCATCCGCGCGCTGCATGCGCTGCGGCCGGATGTGGTGCATTTGCTGACCAAGCAGGGCGAGGTGGATGTGCCAGTGGCCGAGGTGCTGGTGGGCGATCAGCTGGTGGTGCGGCCGGGGGAGCGCATCCCGGTGGACGGCACCGTGCACGAGGGCCACACGCAGGTGGACGAATCCATGCTGACGGGCGAGCCCTTGCCCGTGGCGCGCGATGTGGGCGCGGCGCTGACGGGGGGCTCGATCAACGGCGATGGCCGCATCGTGATGGAGGTGACGGCCGTGGGCGCCGAGACGGTGCTGGCCCAGATCATCCGGCTGGTGGAAGACGCGCAGGCGGCCAAGGCACCCATTCAGCGGCTGGTGGACCAGGTATCTGCCGTGTTTGTGCCCGTGGTGCTGGTGGTGGCCCTGGCCACGCTGCTGGGCTGGCTGTGGATGGGCGTGGGCATGGAGGCCGCGCTGATTCACGCCGTGGCCGTGATGGTGATTGCCTGCCCCTGTGCGCTGGGGCTGGCCACTCCGGCGGCCATCATGGCGGGCACGGGCGTGGCGGCCAAAAATGGCATTTTGATCAAGGACGTGCAGGCGCTGGAGCTGGCGCACAAGGTGGATGTGGTGGCCTTTGACAAGACGGGCACGCTGACCGTGGGGCAGCCTCGGTTGACAGCGTTTGAGGTGGTGCCAGGCCTTGACGATGCGGCCGTGATGGCGGCGGTGGCTGCGGTGCAAAGCGGCAGCGAACACCCGCTGGCGCGTGCCGTGGTGGCGGCTGCGGGCGAGCGGCAGATCAGCGTGGCCACCGCGCAGGACGTGCGCGCCGTGCCTGGGCGCGGCACTGAGGGTGAGGTGGAAGGCCAGAGCTACCTGGTGGGCAGCCTGCGCTGGATGCAGGAGCTGGGGGTGGACCTGGGGGCGCTCGCGGCGCGGGCACAGCAGCTGCAGAACGAGGGGGCCACCGTATCGGCTGTGGCCCAGCGCGTGACGGAAGGGTTGGCGCTTCGTGCCCTGATGGCTTTTGGTGATGAACCCAAGCCCGGTGCGCGCGAGGCGCTGGCGGCACTGAAGGCGCGTGGCATCCGCACCGTGATGATTTCGGGTGACAACCGCGGCGCGGCCGAGGCCATGGCCCGGCGCCTGGGACTGGACCCCGACGCGGGCGAGGTGATGGCCGAGGTGCTGCCAGGTGACAAGGCCGCGAAGGTGGTGGCATTGCAACAAGGGCCTGATGGCAAGCACCATGAGCGCCGCCGGGCCGCCCCAAGGCGCGAAGGCCCCCTGGGGGGGCAGCGACCCAGCGCAGCGGCGGAGCGTGGGGGCCACATTGTTGCGATGGTGGGCGACGGCGTTAACGATGCCCCAGCCCTCGCGGCTGCGGATGTGGGCATGGCCATGGGCAATGGGACCGACGTGGCCATGCACGCGGCGGGCATCACGCTGATGCGGGGCGACCCGATGCTGGTGGCAGCAGCGCTCGATATCTCGCACCGCACGGTGATGAAGATCCGGCAGAACCTGTTCTGGGCGTTTGCGTACAACGTGGCGGGCATCCCGCTGGCGGCCCTGGGTTTCCTGAGCCCGGTGGTGGCGGGGGCGGCCATGGCGCTGAGTTCGGTGAGCGTGATGGCGAATGCCCTCTTACTCAAGCGGTGGCACATGTGATAAATACGTACAACACGGTCATCGATGTCTGGCAAACTGCAACGATTTGTTGCGAATCCGTGGCCTCGGGGGAGGTGCGACGGGCGCACTGGCATACCAATATATGAAGGACGACAGATCATGAATTTCTTCTCGCTCATGCGGCAGTTCACCATACGTTTGCGCATGCTGGGGGCCATTGGCGTGGTGCTGGGCCTGCTGGGGCTGCTGGGCGGTGCTGGCATGCTGGGCATGTTCCGCATCCACAACATGAGCCAGGACTTCATGGACCACTCATTTGCCGAGGTGGGCTACATGGCCGAGCTGCGGGGCGAGATGGGGGCTATTCGCCAGTTCGAGAAGGACATGATCATTGGCTACGAAAAGCCCGAGGCGGTGAAAGCGGCGCACGCCAAATGGCTGGAAAGCCAGGACAAGGCCAAGAAGATTGCGAACAAGTTCCTGGAAGGCGAGGAAGACTCTGACAACCCTGTGGTGCGCAACATCGTCAAGCGCCTGGACAGCTACCGCGAGCTGTTTGCGCACGTGGCGCGCCAGCTGGAGGCCAGCGGCTACGACACGGCCACGATTGCCAACCGCATGAGCGGCAAGGCCGTGGCCGAGTTTGCCGAGGCCGACAAGCTGATGGCGGAGCTTGATTCCGTGCTGCGCGCCGAGGTGGCCAAGTCGGTGGCGCAGCAGGGCGAGGTGTCTGACCAGACCAAGTGGCTGTTTGGGCTGGCCGTGCTGATCACCGTGGTGGTGGTGGTGCCCACCACGCTGATGAACATGAACTCCATCTGCCGTCCGTTGGAAGACGCACGCAGGATGGCGCAGGCGATTGCGGGGGGCGACCTCTCGCAGCACATTGCGGCCGAGGGCAAGGACGAAGTGGCCGACCTGCAGCGCGCGCTGCGCGACATGCAGCAGGGCCTGGGCGCGCTGGTGGCGCAGGTGCGCGATGCCAGCGGCAACATCGCCACGGCCAGCCAGGAGATCGCCAGCGGTAACCAGGACCTGTCGCAGCGCACCGAACAGACGGCCAGCAACGCCCAGGAGGCCGTGTCTTCGCTGTCGCAGCTGACCGCCACTGTGCAGCAAACGGCGTCGTCGTCGCAGATGGCGAACCAGCTGGCGGCATCTGCCTCGCAGATGGCCACGCACGGCGGTGGCGTGGTGCAGCAGGCCGTGGCCAGCATGCACGAGATTTCCACCTCCAGCCGCAAGATCGGCGACATCATCGGTCTGATCGATTCGATTGCTTTCCAGACCAACATCCTTGCGCTGAACGCTGCCGTCGAGGCTGCCCGCGCGGGGGAACAGGGCCGGGGCTTTGCCGTGGTGGCCAGCGAAGTGCGCAGCCTGGCGCAGCGCTCTGCCGCAGCGGCCAGTGACATCAAGGGCCTGATCCAAAACAGCGTGACGGCCGTGGACGGCGGCGTGCGCCACGTGGAAGAAGCGGGCACGGCCATGAAGGACATCGTGAGCAGCGTGCAGCGCGTGGGCGACATCATTGGCGAGATCACGGCAGCGGCGTCCGAGCAGTCGGCCGGCATCGGCCAGGTGAATGGCTCGGTGGGCGAGATCGACCGCATGACGCAGCAGAACGCGGCGTTGGTGGAAGAGTCCGCTGCCGCCGCCGAATCACTGCGCGAGCAGGCCGCGCGGCTGTCGCAGGTGGTGCAGCAGTTCCATCTGGCCGACGATCAGCATTCCGTCGGCGTGCGGCAGACCGTCGCCCTACAGCACGGTACATCCATGGCGCTGGCGGCTCCATCCGTCCAGGGTGTTGACCTTGATTCGGCCATCAAGGCCCATGCGCAGTGGCGCACCAAGTTGCGCGACGCCGCCAAGAAGCATCAGCAGCTTGATGCCGAGACGATCAGGCGCGATGACTGCTGCGAGCTGGGTCGTTGGCTGCATGGCAAAGGACAGGGGTCTTATGGCGCCTTGCCTGCCTTCCAGTCATTGGTGGACAAGCACCGCGACTTCCATGAAGTGGCAGGCGCCATTGCCCAAACCATCAACCGGGGCAACTACGCGGACGCCGAGCAGGCATTGGAGGGCAATACCCCGTTCTCGCAGGCCTCCAGCGCGGTCGGTGCCGCCATCATCCAGTTGCGCAACAGCCTTTGAGGATCGGGTATCCGGGCCGCAGCTGACGGACCGGATGATCCTGGCCTCAGATGGGTGAGGCGTCTTGGGGCCCCGGGCGTGGCAGCCCCTGTATCTCTTGATCTGCGTCAGGCGGTGTCGGCGCACATCGTGGCAATCTCGAAACCCCGTATCACCCTGGGGAGTGCACCATGCCGTCGATCAGCCTGCGGACCATTCGCGAAGAGCATGCGTCGCTTGCGGCGGTGCTTCATTCCTTGCGCCTGATGCTGGACCAGGGCCCGGGCGATGCGCCTGCCGCGTTCTTTGACGTGATGCGGGCCATGCTGTTCTACATCGACGAGTTTCCCGAACGGCAGCACCACCCCAAAGAGTCGCAGTGGCTTTTCCCCAAAGTGGCGGAGCGCGCGCCCCATGCCGCTGAGGCCATTGCGCAGCTGGAGCGCGACCACGAAGGTGGCGAGGCAGCGGTGCGGGAGCTGCAGCACCTGCTGCTGGGCTGGGAGCTTATGGGTGATGGCCGCCGCGAGGCCTTCGCTGACGCGCTGCAGCGCTATGTGCGCTTTTACCTGGAGCACATGCGCATCGAGGAAACCGTGGTCCTGCCGGCGGCGCAGGAGTGCCTGCAGCCCGGTGATTGGGTGGCCATTGATGCGGCCTTTGCCAGCAACACCAACCCGCTGGCCCCGGGCAAGCCGCGCGATGCGGCGTATGACCGGTTGTTCACCCGGATCGTGATGCGGGCGCCCAGCCCGATAGGGCTTGGAAGCCCCCCCTGAGTCGCCTTCGGCACCTTCCCCCTCAAGGGGGACGCCGCCAGCGCGGCGGGGCGGCCCTTGCGCGGCGGCCGCTGGCTTGCTCAGCGCCAGTTGTCACCAGCGCGCCCCGCCGGGGCTGGGTGCGAACTCAGGCGCTCAGCGCCGGATAGTCCGTATACCCCTCCGCTCCACCGCCATACAGCGTGGCTCGGTTCACCTCGTTGAGCGGAGCGTTGGCTTTCAGGCGCGCCACCAGGTCGGGGTTGGCGATGAAGGGGCGGCCAAAGGCCACGATGTCGGCACCGTGGGCCAGGGCGGCATCGGCCAGCTCGCGGGTGTAGGCGTTGTTGACCATCCAGGCGCCCTTGCCACCGGCTGCGCGGTAGGCGGCCTTGAGGGCGGCGTAGTCAAACGGGCGGCCTTCCACTTCGCGCGGGCCGCCGGTGGCGCCTTCGATGATGTGAAGGTAGGCCAGGCCCAGGGGCGCGAGCTGGCGCACCACGTGGTCGAACAGGGGCTGGGGGTCGGCGTCCACGATGTCGTTGGCGGGGGTGACGGGCGACAGGCGGATGCCGGTGCGGCCACCGCCGATTTCTTCGACGATGGCGCGGGTCACTTCCAGCAGCAGACGGGCGCGGTTGGCAATGCTGCCGCCGTAGTCGTCGGTGCGCTGGTTGGCACCGGTCTTGAGGAACTGGTCGATCAGGTAGCCGTTGGCCGCGTGAATTTCGACACCGTCAAAGCCCGAGGCAATGGCGTTGCGTGCGGCATGGCGGTAGTCCTGCACGATGCCGGGGATCTCTTCGGCATCTAGCGCGCGGGGCATGGAGGTGGGTGTGAAGGTGGGCACGCCGTCTTTGATGAGCACGGTCTTGGTGTTGGCCTGCACTGCCGAGGGCGCCACGGGTGCTGCGTTGCCGGGTTGCAGGTCGGTGTGCGAGACACGGCCCACGTGCCACAGCTGCACCACGATCTTGCCGCCGGCGTCGTGCACGGCGCGGGTCACCTTCTTCCAGCCGTCCAGCTGTTCGGTGCCATAGAGGCCCGGCACATCGGCATAGCCCTGGGCTTGCGGGCTGATGGCCGTGGCCTCGGAAATGATGAGACCGGCGCTGGCGCGCTGCGCGTAGTAGGTGGCGACCAGGTCGGTGGGGATGGCCTCGGGCGAGCGGTTGCGCGTGAGCGGCGCCATGGCAATGCGGTTGGCCAACTGTAGGTCGCCCGCGCGGGTGGGTTCAAACAAAGAGGTCATGTTGAAGGTGTCCTGTAGAGGTACGTGCAAACAAAGCAGCCTTGCAGCTTAATGCTGCAGCGCAAAACGTGCAGCACACTGGCGTCAACAAGGGCTCCGGTTTTGTGTTAACCCCGTGCTGTCCCGGCGGCGCAAGCGGCGCGGATGCGGTTGCATGAGAATGGACCGCCATGCCCTCGCCACCGCCACTCGCACCCCTTTCCATCTCCCCGTTACGAAGCCTGTGGCTCGCCGTGGCCCTGTCGATGGGCGCCGCCATTTCGCTGGGCATCACGCGGTTTGCCTATGCCTTGTTGCTGCCGCCCATGCGCGAAGACCTGGGCTGGTCTTACACGCTGGCGGGCGGCATGAACACGGTGAACGCGCTGGGCTATCTGCTGGGGGCTCTTGCCACGCCGTTGCTGTTGAGGCGCGTGGCCCCGGGGGCGGTGCTGGTGGCAGGTGCGGTGATGGCCACGGTGTTCATGGGCCTGAGCGGATTTTTCACGCAGGCAGCGCCCCTGCTGGTGCAGCGCCTGCTGGCCGGTGGTGCCAGTGCGCTGGTGTTCATTGCGGGGGGCCTGCTGGCGGCACGGCTGGGCGCCCAGGTGCCGGGGCGCAGCGGTTTGCTGCTGGGTCTGTACTACGGTGGCACGGGCTGGGGCATCAGCCTGTCGGCACTGCTGGTGCCTGCGGTGCTGGCAGTGGCCCCCGCGCCGCACGGCTGGACCTGGGCCTGGTGGGCTCTGGCGCTGGCCTGCGTGGCGGCCACGGCGGTGCTGCTGTGGCCTGCGCGGGTGCTGAACGGGTTGGCCCTGCCCGTGGCTGCCGCGCCCGGGACCACACCTGCGGCTGCAGTGCCCGAGCGGGTGCGCTGGCGGGCACTGGCCCCTGCGCTGCTGGGTTATGGCCTCTTTGGCGTGGGCTACATCGGCTATATGACGTTTGTGGTGGCGCTGCTGCGCGAGCAGGGCCGGGGCGCGGGCGAGGTGACGCTGTTCTACGCCTTGCTGGGTCTGGCGGTGGTGCTGTCGTCACGCATCTGGGCCGGGCTGCTGGACCGCAGCCGGGGTGGCGAGGCGTTGGCCCGCCTGAATGCGTTGCTGGGCGTGGCCACCCTGTTGCCCGCCGTCACGGGCGCGTGGCCCGTGGTGCTGGCCTCGGGGCTGCTGTTTGGCGGGGTGTTCCTGTCGGTGGTGGCATCGACCACGGCGCTGGTGCGCCACAACCTGCCGCAGGCGCTGTGGGCCAGCGGCATCAGCGCGTTCACCATCGTGTTTGCTGCCGGGCAGATCGTGGGGCCCACGGTGGTGGGCTGGATTGCCGATGGCCCTGGAGGCCTGGCGCGCGGGCTGGTGTTCTCGGCCTGCGCGTTGTGGGTGGGGGCGCTGGTGGCGTGGCGGCAGCGCCCCTTGTAGCGTTACTTCAGCAGGCCTTCTGCCTTCATGGCCGCCTGCACCGCAGGCCGTGCACCCACACGCTCGCGGTAGGCCGCCAGATTCGCCAAGCCGGAGATGTCGAGCTTGGTGGGTTGGGTCCAGTTGGTCACGGTGAACAAGTAGCCATCGGCCACGGTGAACTGGTCGCCCATCAGGTACTGCTTGCCGGCGAGTTGGCCATCCACCCACTGCAGGCGTTGCAGCAGCCGCTCGCGCACCATGGGTTTGTAGTCCTCGGGAGTGGCGGGGTTGAACAGGGGGCTGAAGCCTTTGTGCAACTCGGTGCCGATGAAGGTCAGCCATTCCTGCAGGCGGTAGCGCGCCAGGGTGCCGTTGGCGGGGGCCAGTTGCTTGTCGGGCACCTGGTCGGCGATGTATTGCACGATGGCCGGGCCTTCGCGCAGGCGCTCGCCGTTGTCCAGCTCCAGCACGGGCACGTAGCCCAGCGCATTGATGGTGTAGTAGTCGGTGCCATCCTGCAGCTTGTGGCTCTTGGTGCTGGCCAGTACGGGGGTGTAGGCCAAGCCGGCCTCGTGCAGGGCGATGTGGGGAGACAGGGAGCAGGCGCCGGGGGAGTAGTAAAGCTTCATGGATGGATCCTTGGCATCGTGAAAAGTAGAACCAACACAAACGTCGGAGCCGTCGATGCTATGCGGTTCGGTGTTTTTTTGCCGATGCGCTGCGTTGCTGTGTGCCCCTCATCGCACCCACAACCCAGCCACCCTAGGTAAAAATCTGTAACCCCCTTGGCCCCATCGGCTCCAATCACCGCGCGCTGGGCGCTCTTGATTTAATAGCTGCTTGCGCAATACCTGTATGCCCTGCAGCCCGATGTCCTGCACTCCAATCCGCCCCCACCGGCCTGCCCCATGTAGGGGTCATTCCTAGCTAGGAACGTCCCTAGCTAGGAGCCTTCCCAGTTTCGCGCGCTGATGCCTGTAGGCACAGTCGCGCGCCATGCAAGTTGCACCCTCCGCCTCCACCTACGCCCCCGCCCCTGGCGACCTGGCCAGCCCGCCCGCTCCTGGCGGCGCATGGCTATTCCCAGACCAGCCCCAGGACAACGCAGGCGCCTTTGCCGACAGCGGCCCAGGCGGCTTTGGCGGCCAGGGCCAGCCCGACCCCCAGTACCCCTACGCTGACTCTACCCTGGCCAGCACCTCCCTCTTTACCCCCACCGACCACACCCCCAGCACCACACTGGCCCTGATGGCGCAGGCGCAAACCAAACCCCTGCTGGTCACCGCCGAGAACGCCGCAGACCTGGGCATCGACTTCGCACACACCAAGCCCCTCACGGTCACTCCAGAGAATGCAGCGGGCTTGGGCATCGACCTGGTGAGCACCAAGCCCCTGCTGGTCACCCCGGAGAACGCAGCAGGCCTGAACCTGCCGCCGCAAACCGGCAGCGCCGCCCCGGCCAGCGCCACAGCCCCCAACGCCAGCCCCACCGAGATCGCTGCCCTGGAACTGCTGCTGGCCGAGCCCGCCAACCAGGAGATAGTGGCCCAGTTCGGCCCGCCCCTGCGCCCCCTGAACACCGACACCAACGTCGGCCAAGGCATCCTCGCGCGCTTTGGCCCCGACCTGGGGGCACGCCTGACCCAACTGCAAGAAGCCCAGGATGGCGTACGCAACGAATACTTGCGCGCACTCGACCAAGCCACCCAGAGCCCCGGCCCCCAAGTGCCCGGCAGCATCCTGATTCCCGCCAGTGGACAGGGCGAGACAATGGAGCCAGAGCGCTGGACACTGGACCCCGCAGCGTTCTCGCGGCACTACGCCCAAGGCGACAGCCTGGCCCAACGCGCCTTTGCCGACCTGCACGGCCAAGACCCCCTGGTGTTCCATGAGGGCAGGGAAGGTAACGCCCACAGCGAACCCAGCTACCACACGCTAGGCCCCTTCAGGCTGGCAAAGGACCAGCCCTACGGCAGCGACCCCAACCTGCCCGAAGCCTGCCTGCTGCGGGACTACACCCAACTCACCCCGCAGCACAGTGCAGACCTCATCAACAAGGAATACCTGTGGTTTGACCCCGTCAACGGCTGGAGCACCAGTGCAGACAACATCCAGGCCCCGACGGGCTTTCTGGACAAAGCCCTGCCCGTCGCATTCAGCGCACTGATGTGCATGGTGGCACTGCCACCTGTGGGCAACCTGCTGTCGCAGGCAGGGGCAGGCACCTTCGTACAAGGCGCGGCCATGGGTGCCATGGGCAGCGCGATCTCCCAGACGGTGATGACCGGCGGAATCGACTTCGGCAACCTGCTGCGCTCGGCCCTGACGGGGGGCATTGCAGGCAGCGTCATGGAGATCTCGGGCATGGGGGAGATGCTCAAAAGCGCCGACTTGGCCGAGAGCAGCCTGGCACACCTGGGCAAGGCAGGCCTCACAGGGTTATTGCAAGAAGCCACGGGCGGCAAATTCAAAGACGGTTTCATGAACAGCGCCCTGGCCAGCATCGCGCAAGGGGTGGGAGACCATCTGAATCAGCAGATCGGAGAGCTCAAGGACATCAGCCCCGAGCAGGCCAGCGTGCTCAAGCTCCTGAGCAAAGCCGCCAGCAGCGCGTTGAAGATCGCGGGCACCAACGACCCGGCGGCGGGGTTTGCTGGCGAGTTTCTGAGCGGAGTGCTGGGCGACGGACTCCAGGGGGCGCAAGGAACGGGGCAAGGGCAGGAACAGAGCCAGGTGGGGAATGAGGGACAACCGGGACAAGCTGCACAGCCGGGAGACAGGCCCTCCAGCGACTGGGTGAGGAACCTGGGGGCCAGTGAGGTGGATGCGCAGACGGCGCAGTGGGTTGAGGCATTTGCCAACCCCGCCACATTGCCATCGTCGCAAGGCATCCAGGTCGCGTCCGCCCCCATCGGAACAGTGGGTGATGCGGGTTACTTTGATGACAGTGGTGCTTACATAGAGCCCGCCCAACTGATCTGGCCTGACGGCACCACCAGCACGCTGGCACAAAGCAACGATGGCGAGCCCATGCTGCCAGAGACCGAGGTGCGGGAGACTGCGCAGCCCATGCTGCCAGAGGACTTTCGCAGACAAGAGATCGAGTATCGCAACAGCACAGAGGTACAACCACCACAGTACAGCTTCACGGAACTGGTGGAGATGTCCCACAGCCCCGTTGACAGCTACAGTGCCCAGGAGTACCGGGACGCCGCCGCGCAGTACCGAGCGAGCATGGGAGAGGACTTCCGGCGGGACAGCATCTACAACGGCCTGTGGACCCGAGCCGCAGCGTTGGACGCTGCAGCAGGCGGCGGATGGGGGCAAGAGGTGATCAATGACATCACCGGCTTTGCGACGGAAGAAGGGCTGCATGCACAGACGGGGGTGGCGATAGGCGGTGCGCTGGGCCGGGGTATTGGCAACAGGCTGGGGGGCAGTGTTGACAAGGTGGTCGGGGGCGCTGAAGGTCGTCCAAGTGGCGGCGCTGCCGTCCAAACACTTGGCGCTACAAGAGAACAAGCTGTAGCTGATGCCGTTGGAGGGATTCGTTCTGGGGAGATTATTAAAACCACACGCGGAAAGACAGATGTTGATGTGACGGACCCAGCTGGCAACCTCATTGCGGTGGGAGGGCCAGCCAAAGCAGATAACCTCGGGAACTTTGTTCGAGGACTAATGGTGTATTCTGAAACCGCCACCGCTCGGGGTGTTAGCGCGTATTTTTACTATGCGCCAAATACGCCTCAGACGGTGATTGATGCGGCGACCAAAGTGCTCGGCCCCGGCTTTGTAAAGCCTATTCCCTAAAATTTTGTTATGGCTTCGTTTACCTACACAATTTGGTCCAATCTCTCCTTGCCGGCGTTGATTAATCAATTTCGGTTTGTCTTTGATCAATTGAACTTCTCTCTAACGAACAATCGATCTGGAAAAATTCATTTATGGAGTGACGGAGAGATTGAAATTGATCCATCTGCAGTGCAATCAATTGCAGATATTGAATTGCCTTTGGGCGTGCAGTGGTGGCGAGGTGATGACGACATTTATGTTGGACTTTCCAAGTCAAGTGATGTCGGTGGATTTATATGCCACGTAAGCCTTGTTGGGCTCTCTCGTGAGGAGCAGGCTGAGATTGCGAAGTTACTAATCCTCTATATCACGCCTGAGAAGCAGTACTTTCCTGATGACTTTTATGTATTTCGACTAAGTGCACAGTAGGCATTCGGTTCCGAGCGACTCTGTTGCATAAATGTCGCGTCCCGGACGATCATATGGTCGCTCCTGCACAACGGCCCAACTGGCAAAGGGTGGCCCATCTTTCCGGGCACCCTCCCGCTCAACTCGCACAACCAGATCGGCCTTGTGGTCACCCTCGGCATCAGCGTAGACACCGTTAAGGCCTTCTGGTGCGTCCGCTGTCGGGGGCTGTAGGACGTCTCAGGTATTCCAGCCTGGCAGGTCGCGCTGCACTTTGCGCAGCAGTGCAGGCCAGGCAAAGGCGCCGCCCAGGCCGCCCGTCTGCACACGCATGGCCTGGGCCACGCCGCTCACGATCTGGGGGTTTACGGCGATCAACTCGCCACCTGCCTGCGCGTCGATCTGAATGCGGCAGGTGTTCTCGAAGGTGTACATCGACAGGAACGCATCGGCAATCGTCTTGCCCACGGTGAGCAGCCCGTGGTTGCGCAGCATGAGGAAGTTGGCCTCACCCAGGTCGGCCTGCAGGCGTGGCTTTTCTTCGTCGCGGAAGGCCACGCCCTCGTATTCGTGGTACGCCAGCGAGCCCAGCACGAAGGTGCTTTGCTGGCTGATGGGCAACACGCCACCTTTTTGCGCGCTGACGGCCACACCGGCACGCGTGTGGGTGTGCAGCACGCAGCCCGCCTCCGGCCGGGCCTCGTGCACCGCGCTGTGGATCACAAAACCGGCCGGGTTCACGGGGAAGGGCGAGTCGTGCAGCTTGTTGCACTGCATGTCCACCTTGATCAGGCTCGATGCCGTGATCTCGTCGAACATGAGGCCGTAGGGGTTGATGAGGAACTGGTGCTCGCCCGGACCCGACACCGATTCGGGCAGTTTGGCGCTGATGTGGGTGAAGACCAAGTCGCTCCAGCCGTACAGCGCAACGAGCCGGTAGCACGCGGCCAGGTCGCAGCGCAGTTGCCATTCTTCGGGGCTGACGCTTTCTTGCAGCGAAGGGATGTTGAGCATGGGGTGGTGTCTCCGTTTTTTGAGGAATGGGAAACGCCACTGTAGGGCGATGGGGCGCCCTGGTCTGTCAGGCAGGCTACAGGTGCTGCATTTTTGCGGATTGCTATAAAAAATATAGCTGTTTACGCCCGTCCACAAAACGCTAAGGCCGAATTTTGTTGAATTTTCGTGCCCTGGCCCTGCCCGGCCATCAGCGCCCGGGCCCTTGCTGCTGCCGCATCTGGCGCCGCCCCAGCCAGCCCAGCTCAGAGGCTGTCGGACTTGGAAATCGTCGGCAGCAAATCGGCCACAGCGGTCCATTTTTGGCTTCGCCGCTCTTCGAGAACACCGTCTTTTTGCCCCATAGCCGAGCTATGGGGCTGCAAATCCGGCAAAAACTGTCCTCGCTGGGGCCAATTTTCGCTTCGACGCTCCAAGTCCGACAGCCTCCAGGAATGTCCTGCATAACTCCCTGCGGTCGGTGATAGCGCGGTCTCGGGCGGTCTGCTGCGCTGCTTTTCTTGCCAATAGCCGGGCTATTGGCTGCAAAAAGACGCCTTGTAGCCCATCCCGATCCGCACTACCTCCGCCTCGCGAGGGCTATGCAGGCCATCCCCAGCGCCGCCAGCACCAGCATCCATGGATCGTTCACCGGAATCCCCGTGGAGAGGGCCATCACTTGGAGGTTCAGTGTGATGGTGGAGGACAGGCCGTTGGCGTCCGTGACCTGGATGACCAGGACATAGAGCCCCGGTGTGGTCGGTGTTCCGCTCAGCAGGCCGTTGGGCCCCAAGGTCATGCCCGGGGGCAGGGGGCCGGAGTTCACGGTGAAGGTGTAGGGGCCGGTGCCGCCGGTGACCTGGATCTGTCCACTGTAGGCGGTGTTCGCGACCAGCACGGGCGGAGGGGTGATGGTCAGCGCACCTGTCACGGTGCCTGCACCCAGCAGGTCCAGCTCGCGCCCCAGGGCGTCGGACACCGTGATGGTGAAGCTGTAGGGCGCCGAGCTGGTGGGCGTGCCCGTGAGATCGCCCGTGCCCGACAGGCTCAGGCCCGCCGGAAGAAGCCCTGCGCTGACGAGGAACTGGTAGGGCGCCACACCATCGCTGCCGACAAAGGTCACGCTGTAGGGCACGCCCAGCGCGGGGGTGGGAATGCTGGACGGGGTGACGGTGATGTCCTGCGCGGCGGCGCTGGCGGCCCACAGCACCAGGCTGGCAACGCCGAGCCATGTGGTGAAGCGGCGCAAGCCGTGGCGCAGTGCCTGCGCTGCGCGGGCCATCATCGCGCGCTCCCGTTTTTGCGTGCGAGCTGTTGCTCCAGGGCCGAAAGGCGTTCCGCCAGGGCCATGAGTTCTGCATCCTTGGCGTCCAGCTTCTGGTGGAGGGCCTGGACCGTGGCGGCCGCAAGGCCGGCGACATCGCTGGGCGCAAGCGTCCGGGGGCTGGCGCCCACCTGAAAGCGCTGGTGTACATCCTCGGCCATGGGCCCCAGGTGCAGGCTGGCATTGAGATCGCTCAGATAGCGCCAGGCATACAGCGGCAGGTTCAGCACTTCGCCAAGGACTGCATGGACCGGGGCCGGGCTGATGTCGTGTTTGAGCGTGCGGCTGGAGCCCTGGCTGAGCGTGCCGGCCACCACCAGGCCGCCGCCTGTCTGCATCGACAGCGCATTGCTGCCACTGCCGCTGGGCGCCAGGCTGAAGGCCGAAGCCGTAGCGTGTTGCGTCCAGTACGCGGTGCCTGTGCCATGTGCAAGCCGCGCAGCGATGGCGCCGTTGTTCTGCAGCTCCATCTGCACGCGGGGCAGGGCGGTGGCGCTGGTGTTGTCCACCAGCAGGGCTCCGCTGCCGTCCGCGCGCCGCAGGTGCAACGGGGCAGCAGGGCGCGGCGTGCCCAGGCCCACGCTGCCGTTGCCCGCAATATCAACGCTGGCATGTGGCGCCCCCGGCCGGATGCGCAGGGGAAGGAGGGAGCCTCCGGTGACATCGCGCACGAAGAAATTGGCTTCGTTGCCCGCCACATCCCAGGTCTGGGCTGTGTAGCCGTCAGTGTTGTTCTGCTCTTGCCGCAGCGCCGGGGTGTTGGAGGACAGCACATGCAGATCAAGCACGGGTACGCCGGTGCCCACCCCCACGCGCCCTTGCGGGTCCACAACCAGGCTGTTGGCGGGCGCTCCGGCCAGCCAGCGCACGGGGGTCAAGCTGCCTGTGACATCGTCGATGCCGAGGTAGCTGGCCCCGCCGCTGGCGCTGTCGTTGGCGATGATCTGCCAGTCGTTGCCGGAGAACGCGCCCGCACTGGTGTCTTCAAACTTGATGCGCAGGTTGTTTTCCTTCAGGCGCAGGGTGTCGAAGCCAAAGCTCTCGTTGTTGACGCAGTCAAACCCCATGCAGATGCTGCCTTGCACGATCTGGTCGTCGGCGACCAACTGGTCTTTGGTGGCAAGGCGGAGGGTGCGGGCGGCCTTTGAAGATGGGGCGGACTGCGCGGCGGGGCCGTCGGCTGTATCCCCTTCGCCCGGGGGCAAAAGTGCGGGTGGCAGCACAAACGCACCGCCCGCCACCGACACGTTGCCGGCCAGCATGGCGCCCCTGGGCCCGGCAGCGCTGGAGGCACCCACGGGGTTGGCCGCCACGGGGGTTGCATCGTCGGGCCGCACGGCAGCGGTGGTGGGGGCCAGCGTCAACTCGTAGGTGTAGCGCCCGTCGGGCAAGGGATGGTCTTGCAGCGACAACACCAGCGGGCCGGACAGCACCAGGTCCTGGGGCGCATCGCCCTCGCGGGCGATGCGCAGCACGGCGCGGCCATGGGGTGCGGTGGGGGTCCACTCCAGCCGGGTGGCCTGAAGCCGTGCCGCAATGGCGGGGGGCTGCACTTCGCTGCCGGTTTGTGCGTGCACGAGGGGTGGGCTCAGCAGGGATGCCAGGGTGGCGGCAACCAGGGCGGCAGCGCGCGGCCGCAGCCTGGTCAGGAGGGGCAAGCAATGGTGGGCAGGCATGTTGGCAATCCCTAGCGTGCTGCGGGCGTGGCGTTCTTGGTGGGCACGCCCGAAGCGCCCGGAGCACCCGTCGGGGCCATCTGCGCTTCGAGCAGGGAGATGCGGGCCCGGATCGCGGCGATGTCTGCCTCGCGCTCGTTCACCTTGCGGGCCAGCGCCTGCACGGCGCCCAGGGTCACGCCGGCCAGATCGCCGGGGGCCAGGCTTTTGTCGTCCTGCCCCAGCTGGAAGATCTTGCGGAAGTCCTCGGCCATGGGGCCGACGTGGCGCTCTTGTGTGGGGCTGGATTTGTAGCGCCAGTGGTAGAGCGGCAGGGCCAGCACTTTCTCCAGCAGGGCGGCGCCATTGACCGGCTCGATGCCGGTCTTGAGCGTGCGGCTGGAGCCTGTGCTCAGGGTGCCGGTGATTGCCAGGTTGCCGTTGGCCGCCAGCGTGAACTGGGGGGTGCCAGCGCCCTGGGTCGCCAGCGTGAGCGCGGTGCCTGACGTCATGTCCCAGCCCGTGGCCGGTGCCGTGGTAAAGCGCAGCACGGCAGGCCCGTTGTTGGCCAGATTCAGCAGTGTGCGCGGGGCCGTTGTGCCGCTGGTTTCCTGCACCAGCACCTGGGCCGTGCCATCGGTGCGCCGGACGTGCAGCGCCGCGCCGGGCGAAGCGGTGCCTATGCCCACTGCGCCGGAGGCCGCAATGTCCAGGCTGCTGGTGGGCGCGCCGGGGCGAATGCGCAAGGGCAGGCGCGAGCCGTTGGTGACGTCGCGCACGAAGAAGTTGGCCTCGTTGGCGCCGATGTCCCAGGTCTGCGCCGTGAAGCCGCCTGCCGACGACTGCTCCAGCCGAATGGCGGGGGTGTTGCCGGTCAGTGTGTGCACGTCCAGCACCGGCGTGGCAGTGCGCAGGCCCAGCCGGCCCGTCGAGCTGACGTACAGGCTGTTGCTGGGGGCGCCAGCACTGACGGTGAAGACCTGGCGGTTGGCCGTGGCATCCTCGACCGTGAAATACGATGCCCCGCCCGAGGCGGTGTCATTGACACGGATCCGCCAGTCGTTGGCCGGAAAGGTGCCAACGCTGGTGTCGTCGAAATGAATGCCGAGGTTGTTCTCCTTGAGCCGGAGCGTGTCAAAGCCAAAGGATTCGTTGTTGACGCAATCAAAGCCCGCGCACAGGCTGCCCTGCACGATCAGGTCGTCGGCCACCACCTGGTCCTTGGTGGTGAAGGTGCTGCCGGTCTTGGTGGGCAGCACAGGGGCGCCTGGCTCGGTCGCATCCACCACCAACTGGCCCTGAATGACCACGAACGAGCCCGCCGTGATGCGCTGCTGCATCGTGGCCTGGGCCTGGGCGGGGTCCATGGCCGCAGGGGGCTCCAGGCTCAATTCATAAAAATAGCGGCCATCGGCCAGCCCTGCACGCTGGGGCTCCAGCACCACGGGGCCGCGCGCAAACGGCAGGTCGCTGACCGTGCCATCCGGGCGGGCCAGCCGCAGCTTGGCAGCGCCGTGGGGGGCCGCAGCCGTCCAGGTGATGCGGTCAGCCTGGCGCGTGGTGGAGATGGCCTGGGCCGGGGATTGGGCAGCACAGGTGGCAGCCGCGAGGGTTGCCATCAGGGCGATGGTGGCTCGGTGCAGGGGTTTCATGGGGCTTTCTCGAAGGTGGGCATGGGCTGCCCAGGGCGCCAATATGGCCATTGCTGCATCGCGGCATTGCCGCCCGCAGAACCAGCGGCCCATCAATGGCGACGAGTCTGGCCGAGCGATGCCAGATCGTCAATCGAGTAATTGCCAGGGGTCGCGCTGCGCAAAAGCCCTGCGCCTGTGCTCAGCCCGCTTGCGGAATCGGCGCCCGCATGCCCGCGTTGATCAGGTTCCACGCATTGATCACGCCAATGGCAAAGCCCAGTTCGGAGATTTCCGCTTCGTTGAACACCGCCTGCAGCTTGGCGTATTCCTCGTCGCTCGCATCGCTGTGGGGCGTGGCGGTGATGATCTCGGCCCAGCGGAACGCGGCGCGTTCACGTTCGCCGAAGAACGGCGCCTCGCGCCACCCTGCCACGGCGTTCAGGTGGCGCGGGTCCATGCCGTCCTTGACCAGGTAGGCCCAGTGCATGTCCATGCAGTATGCGCAGCCGTTGATCTGCGACACGCGCAGAAACACCAGCTCGGCCAGGCGCGCGCCCAGCGGGCCCTTCTTGATGGTTTCGGAAAGGCTCACCAAGCCCATGAAGGCTTTGGAAGACAGCTTGTGGTAGGGCAGGCGGGCGGTGTGTTGGGTGGTCGATGACATGGCGGTTCCTTGGATGTTGGTGGCAATGGTCCGGGGTAGATAAACCTTGGGCATGAAGGCGGCGGTGGTGTTGCTGCCTTTCATACTGGTTAGACGTTGCCGGGTCTGCCGCTGTGACATGGGGCGCCAAAAATCCTCAAGAGATTTCACCCCAGCGTGGCCGGAATGCCCGCCAGCTTGTCCGGATTGCGCACGGCGTAGATGGCCACTATCTGCTCCCCGTCCGTCACAAATGCCTGCGCCGATTCAAGGTGGCCATCCACATAGCGCAGCAGCCCCGGCTCGCCATTGATGAGCGCCATGCGGTACGCCACCTGCGCACCCAGGCGGCGGAACAGCGCCCAGTACAGGTTGGCAATGCGAAACGGCCCCACCAGCGGCTTGGGGAAGGACGGTACCTTGCCGCCGCCGTCGCCAATCAGCTGCGCGTCTTCGCTCAGCAGCGCCTCGATGGCGTTGCGGTCGCCACTTTTGGCGGCCAGCATGAAACGCTGCAGCAACTGGTGGTGCACGGCGTGGGGCACCTCAAAGCGTGTGCGCGCTTGCTGCACGCGTTCGCTGGCGCGGTGCACCATCTGGCGACAGCTGGCCTCGCTCTTGCCCAGCTGCGCGGCGATTTCGGGGTAGTCGTAGTCGAACACCTGGCGCAGCAAAAAGGCCGCGCGCTCTTCGGGCCCCAGGCGCTCCAGCACGTACATAAACGCCACCGACAGCTCGCCCGCCAGCTCGGCGGCTGCCTCCGGCGTGTTGTGGTGTTGCGCATCGCCGGTGGGGTTGTCATGCAGCTCCACCAGCGGCTCAGGCAGCCACCAGCCCACATAGGCCTCGCGCTCGGCCTTCAGTGCCCGCAGCCGGTCGATGGACAGCCGCGTGACCACCGTCACCAGCCAGGCCTCGGCCGACTGCAGCAGTGCCACGTCCTGGCGGCTCCACCGCAGCCAGGCGTCCTGCAGCACGTCCTCGGCATCGGCGCGCACGCCCAGCATGCGGTAGGCAATGCCGAAGAGGCGGGGGCGCAGGGTGGTGAAGGGGTCGGTGGCGGGTGGGGCGGCGGATGCGGGCTGTGTGGTCATGGTGGTGTGCGTGAGAGACCTGCGGGTCTTTTACAGACGTTGGAGGTCGCTGTCTTGTGACAAGGTCTCCGCGGTTGCTTTTGTTTTGATAGCTGTCAGCGCTTGTTGTATAAGCGCTAGAGGCACTTTTGATCTGAAATGGAAAGGATGCAGAGATGGCAGCTTTGTACGCAACCCAGCGCGCGCAAGCAACCCCGCGCGTGGGCCGGATGGGGAATGGCGCGAAGGCGGCGGCGACAATGCTCTTGTTCGCGCTGGTGCCGTGGGCGACCCCAGTCCAGGCCCAGTCGCAAACACCGCTATCCGCCGCTGGTGTTGCCCAGCCGCTGGAAAACCGCTGCGGCTGGTTTCACAACCCCACCCCCAACAACGCCACCCTGACCGACCGTGATGGCGAGTGGGTAGTCTCCACCCAGGGCGGAGACAGTGCCTAAGGCGACTGGCCCGTGTTCACCGACGCGCAGTGGAAGAAAACCAATGGCCACTATGGCTACGGGTGTGCGTGCATGAAGGTGGTGGTGGACCGCAGCGACGGGCGGGTGCTGCGCATTGCATCAGCCACGGCAAAGCCGTTGAAGGCGTGTCGGCAAGATAGGGCTCTGCCGAAGCCTTGAGGCAGTCGGTAAGCGGATGCCCCCAAAAAATATGCTTGTGGTGCTGCGCCACTCTGCGCAAATATCCGACTGCGGTTCCCAATTTCACCCACCCAAGGAGAGCACCATGTCCCACGCATTGAATTGGTTCGAGATCCCTGTGACCGACTTCACCCGCGCCAAGACCTTCTATGAAATGGTGCTGGGCATCACCATTGCACCCATGGAAATGGGCCCGACCAAAATGGGCATGTTGTCCACAGACCCCACTGCCGTGGGCGGCGCCCTCGTGCAGGGCGAGGGCAGCATGCCCTCCCGGAACGGGACCATGGTGTATCTCAATGGCGGAGAGGACCTGGCCCCGATGCTGGCGCGCGTAGCGCAGGCGGGTGGGGCGGTGGTGGTGCCCAAGACGGAGATTGGCAACGACTTTGGCTTTTTTGCCCATTTTGTGGACACCGAGGGCAACAAGGTTGGGCTGCACTCGATGAAGTAGTGGGTACCCCGCCCGATGGAAACAGGACCGCCTACGCCACCCGTTCGCCAACACTTCCCGGCTGCGTGAGGCGCTCCAGCCGCGTTAGATACGCCAGCGCCTGCCCATTGCTGGTTCCGCACATTTCCACCGACGGCATCAACCCGCCGCACACCGCCGGTCGCTCAGGCTGCCCAAAAATGCGGCAGCGCGCATCGTCCCCCAGTTGAACGCACCGCACCCCCGCAGGTTTGCCCTGCGGCATGCCCGGGATGGGCGAGCTGATGGAGGGGGCGGTGCAGCAGGCGCCGCAGCCGGGGCGGCAGTTCATGGGTGGTTGCTATTGTTTGTGTAGCTGCTAGCGCTTATCAGGCAAGCGCTAGAGGCCAATTTGACTTAAAATTTGGAGTTCACTGGCCAGCGGCAGCATCGCCGTGCAGGCGGCTGGATGCCCACAGCACCTGGTCGACCACGGCGCGCACGCGGTCGCGGTGGGCTTGCTGGATGAGGGCGCCGCTGTCGTCAAACGCGCTGCCGGCCGAGCCCAGTGCAAACGCCTTGGGCGCCAGCCAGCATTCGGCGTTGATGAGCAAGGGGGCCAGATGGCTTTGCGAGCGCAGGCCGCCCAGTGCCCCCGGCGACGCGCTGAGCATGCCCACCACCTTGCCGCGAAAGCTCTTGCCGCCGTCTTGCCAGTCGGGGTTGCCCTTAACCGGGCTGGAGGCCCAGTCGATGGTGTTCTTGAGCAGGGCGGTGTAGCTGCCGTTGTACTCGGGCGAGCAGATGACCCAGGCGGGGTGCTGCCACAAAATTTCTTTGAGCCGGATCACGTCGGTCGGCGTGCCCTGGGCTTCGAGGTCGGCGTTGTACAGCGGGATGTCGAAATCCGACAGTTCCAGCAGCGTGACGCTGGCACCCGCGTCGCGTGCGATGGCGGCGGTGGCGTGGGCCAGTTTGCGGTTGAACGATTGCTGGCGTGTGCTGCCGGCAAAGATGAGGAGGGAGGAGGGTGTGGTCTGGGGCATGGTGCCTGCGATTGAATCACAGGCGTGCGGCAGGAATCCTGCAAGCGAGGCGTGCCGGGCAAGGTTATTCCGTGGTGTGGCTGCACGGTGTTCGGGGCGGATGTAGCGATCTACGTGCCGCGACCGGCAAGCCGCCCCACCAGCGTCCCCAGCGCTGTGGCAAAGCAACCCAGGCTGAGCAGCGCACGCCACAGGTTGGCGGCATTCCACTGGTCACGCACTTTGGCCCAGCCGGCGGGCAGGGCCTGGGGGTTCCAGGCCTCTGTTGTGTAGTTCAGGGGCAGGTTGACCTGCTGGGTGAAGAACACAATGCCCAGCAGGTAGGCCACGCCGACCAGGGCCAGCAGGCGCCACCACAGCGTGCGGTGTTCACGCCAGGCCGTAGCCACGGCCAGCGCGCACCACAGCGGTGGGCCAAAGAACAGCGCAAAGAACAGGGCGTGCCGGACGTTGCGGTTGAAGGCGGACTGCACCGTGGCGTAGGTGGCGCCGTCCATCTGCAACATGGCCAGGTTGACGTTGGCGCTGTAGGTGCCGAAGAACCCTGCCATGAGGCCGAGCCACAACACGGCGAGGGTATGGGGGATGAGGGCGAGCAGGGCAGGCGGCGGGTTGTGGGGGCGTGGGATGGTGGCCATGGCGGGCATGTAGAAAGATGCCTGCAGTCTGCCGATGCCCCGCACTCCGCGCCTTATCCTTTGATAAGCCCCATCTCGCTGCGCAGGCGCGACAGAGAGACATCGGTCACGCCCAGGTAGGACGCGAGGTGTTTGAGGGCGATGCGCTCCGCCCATTGCGGGTGCTGCTCCAGCAAACGGGCGTAGCGCTGGCGGGCGCTGAGTTGCAAGAACTCCTGTTCGCGCTGCATCTTGCCGTCGAGCAGCGCGCAGAGCACCCGGTGCTCCAGCGCAGCCCAGGGTGCCCAGCCCGCGCTGGGCAGAGGGTCACTGGGATGGGTGGGCAATGGCAGCGCCCACACCACGCTGTCTTCCAGTGGTTCCACGTGAAACATCACCGGCTGATGGCGCAGCGTGGGAGTGATGGGCCAGCACAGGGCGCCGTCCAGAAAGAAGTTCTTGTTGGACTCTGCGCCGTCGCGGTCCAGGTAGTACAGCCGCAGCGCGCCGCGTTCCACCCACCACAGGTGCCGCCAGTGTTCGCCCGCCCGCAGCAGGGGCTGGCCACGCTCCAGCAAGCGCCGTTCGGCGCGTACCCACCAGGTCTCCACGGCCGGAGGCGGGACGCCAAGCAACTCGGTCAGGAAGAGGGTGAGGGGGCTGGAAACAGACACGGCCTGCGCAAAGTGGGAAAATCGCGGGTTGCCTGCTGGGGCGCCACGTGCGCCCACCACCAGCAGGGCCGGTGTGCGGCGCCTTTGACAGGGCACCCTAGCGCACCGGGTGTTTTGATTATCGGGCCCGCCAGGCCCCGGAGTGTTCCCATGTTGTACCCCCAGGAATTTGATGTGATCGTTGTCGGCGGTGGCCATGCAGGCACCGAGGCCGCGCTGGCCGCTGCGCGCATGGGCAGCAAAACCCTGCTGCTGACCCACAACATCGAGACGCTGGGCCAGATGAGCTGCAACCCCAGCATTGGCGGCATCGGCAAGGGCCACCTGGTGAAAGAGGTGGATGCGCTGGGCGGGGCGATGGCGCTGGCCACGGACGAGGGTGGCATCCAGTTCCGCATCCTCAACAGCTCCAAAGGCCCCGCCGTGCGTGCCACGCGCGCCCAGGCCGACCGCATTCTGTACAAGGCCGCCATCCGCCGCATGCTGGAGAACCAGCCCAATCTGTGGCTGTTCCAGCAGGCGGTGGACGACCTGATGGTGGAGGGCGACCGCGTGGTGGGCGCCGTCACGCAGGTGGGTATCCGGTTCCGCTCGCGCACGGTGGTGCTCACCGCCGGGACGTTCTTGGACGGCAAGATCCACGTGGGGCTGAACAACTACGCGGCGGGCAGGGCGGGTGACCCGCCTGCCGTGTCGCTGTCGGCACGCCTCAAGGAGCTGAAGCTGCCCCAGGGTCGCCTGAAGACCGGCACGCCGCCCCGGCTGGATGGGCGCAGCATCGACTTCTCGAAGTGCACTGAGCAGCCCGGCGACGGCATGCCCGGTGGTGTGAACGAGGGCACGGTGCCCGTGTTCAGCTTCATGGGCAACGCAGAAATGCACCCGCGCCAGATGCCTTGCTGGGTGACGCACACCAACGAACGCACGCACGAGATCATCCGCAGCGGCTTTGACCGCAGCCCCATGTTCACCGGCAAGATCGAGGGCGTGGGCCCGCGTTACTGCCCTAGCGTGGAAGACAAGATCAACCGCTTTGCCGACAAGGACAGCCACCAAATCTTTCTGGAGCCCGAGGGGCTGACCACGCACGAGTTCTACCCCAACGGCATCAGCACCAGCCTGCCATTCGACATCCAGTACGAGCTGGTGCGCAGCATGAAGGGGCTGGAGAACGCGCACATCCTGCGCCCCGGCTACGCCATTGAGTACGACTACTTTGACCCACGCTCGCTCAAGAGCAGCTTCGAGACGCGCCAGATCCAGGGCCTGTTCTTTGCAGGGCAGATCAACGGCACCACCGGTTATGAAGAGGCGGCGGCCCAGGGTCTGTTCGCAGGCATCAACGCCGCCCTGCAGTGCCGGGGCGACGCGCCCTGGCTGCCAGGCCGCGACGAGGCCTATCTGGGCGTGCTGGTGGACGACCTGATCACCAAGGGCGTGACCGAGCCCTACCGCATGTTCACCAGCCGGGCCGAGTTCCGCCTGCAACTGCGTGAGGACAACGCGGACATGCGCCTGACGGAAGCCGGTCGCAAAATGGGCCTGGTGGATGACGCCCGCTGGGATGCGTTCAGCCGCAAGCGCGATGCTGTTTCACGTGAAACAGAACGCCTAAAGGCCACTTGGGTGAATCCGCGCAGCCTGCCTGCGGCCGAATCCGAGCGGGTGCTGGGCAAGAGCATCGAGCATGAATACAACCTGTTCGAACTGCTGCGCCGCCCAGATGTGAACTACACCGATCTGATGTCCATGGATGGTGGCAAATACGCGACCAACGATGTTTCACGTGAAACGCTGGGCGATTTGAGCGAACCCGTGGTGGAGCAGGTGGAGATTGCCGCCAAGTATTCGGGCTACATCGACCGGCAGCGAGATGAGGTGGGGCGCGCCGCGCACTTTGAAAAGTTGCGCTTGCCAGCCGAGCTGGACTACATGCAGGTCACCGCCCTGAGCATCGAGGCACGCCAGGTGCTCAGCCGCCACCGGCCCGAAACCCTGGGTCACGCCTCGCGCATCACGGGCATCACCCCGGCGGCGATCTCGCTGCTGATGGTGCATCTCAAGAAGGGCGGGTTCAAGGAGTTTGCGGTGGCTGCGGCTGCCAAGGCAGAAGGGGAAGTGGCGGCATGACGATGGCAGTGACAAACGACAGCTTGCGCCAACAGCTGCAGGCAGGGGCCGATGCCTTGGCCCTGGGTCTGACCGACGCCCAGATCACCCTGTTGATGGATTTTCTGGCCCTGCTGCAGAAGTGGAACAAGGTCTACAACCTGACATCGGTGCGCGATCCGCAGGAGATGATGACGCACCATCTGCTGGACAGCTTGGCCGCTGTGCCGCCGTTGCGCCGCCATGTTGCTGTGCTTGCAGGGGAGGGCCACCACGCTGTACGCTTGCTCGACGTCGGCTCGGGCGGAGGTTTGCCCGGTGTGGTGTTTGCCATCTGCTGCCCGGAGGTGGATGTGAACTGCGTAGACACCGTGGGCAAAAAGGCTGCGTTCATCCAGCAGGCGGCGGTGGCGCTGAAGCTGCGCAACCTGCATGGCGTGCACGCACGGGTCGAGACGCTGACGACCCCCTTTGACATCATCAGCTGCCGCGCCTTTGCCTCTTTGCCTGACTTTGTGACCTGGTCGCGCGCCGCGCTGGTGGCGTCGCACGGGGTCTGGCTGGCCATGAAGGGCAAGCACCCCGAGGATGAAATTACGGCCCTGCCCACCGATGTGTCGGTGTTTCACGTGGAACAGCTCACCGTCCCAGGCCTCGACGCCGAGCGCTGCATCATCTGGATGAAGCCGGTCTGACCGTCGGCCGCTAGCTTGTTAGCGGCCGGGGCGGAGTGGTCGCGTAAACTCGGCACCTCACTTCGGGTGCATCCATCTGCGCACCCGTCCAGCACACCGGGAGAGATCATGTTCGGCATCGCAGACTACGGCGCCTTTGTCGCCGCCATTGTGTTGTTCCTGCTCATTCCGGGCCCCGGCAATCTGGCGCTCATCACCTCCACCAGCAAGGGCGGGGTGCGGGGCGGCCTGGCGGCCACGATGGGGGTGATCGCGGGTGACCAGGTATTGATGTGGGCCGCGGTGGCCGGTGTGGCGGCGCTGCTGGCCACGTACCCCACAGCGTTCAATGCAGTGCAGTGGTTGGGCGCGGCCTACCTGGCCTGGCTGGGCTTCAAGATGCTCACGGCCAAACCCGGCGCACAACCCATCCTCAACATCCAGCCGCGCCACTACTTCAAACAGGCCGGCCTGATCACCTTGCTCAACCCCAAGGCCATCGTGTTTTACATGGCGTTCTTTCCTCTATTTGTGGACCCGGCCCGGCACCAAGGGTTGCTGACCTTTGGCGTGATGGCGGCGACGGTGGCGGTGCTGACGTTTATCTATGGGCTGGTCGCCGTGCTGCTCACGCACCACCTGGCCGAGCGCATGCGCGCCAACCCGCGCATCGGCCGCGTGCTGGAAAAGGTGGCGGGCGTCTTTCTGATCGGCTTTGGCATCAAGCTCGCCATCTCCAAATAAAACAACGACAACAACAACACGGACTGCAACACCCACATGGCCAAAATTTTCTGCGTTGCCAACCAAAAGGGTGGCGTTGGCAAGACCACCACCACCGTCAACCTTGCTGCGGGCCTGGCCAAGATCGGCCAGCGCGTGTTGATGGTGGACCTGGACCCGCAGGGCAACGCCACCATGGGCTCGGGCGTGGACAAGCGCAGCCTCGACCTCACGGTGTACGACGTGCTGCTCGAATCCGCCTCGGTGAAAGAGGCGGCCGTGTTGTCGGACAAATGTGGCTACTGGGTGCTGGGCGCCAACCGCGAACTGGCCGGGGCCGAGGTGGAACTGGTGGCGCTGGAGCACCGCGAAAAGCGCCTCAAATCCGCGCTGGCGGAGGCCGATGGTGACTACGACTTCGTGCTGATCGACTGCCCTCCGTCGCTGTCGATGCTCACCCTCAACGGCCTGTGCAGCGCCCACGGCGTGATCGTGCCCATGCAGTGCGAGTACTTCGCGCTCGAAGGGCTGACCGACCTGGTCAACACCATCAAGCAGGTGCACGCCAACCTCAATGCCGACCTGCAGATCATCGGCCTGCTGCGCGTGATGTTCGACCCGCGCATCACGTTGCAGCAGCAAGTCAGCGACCAGCTCAAGGGCCACTTTGGCGAGAAGGTGTTCAACAGCGTCATCCCCCGCAATGTGCGCTTGGCCGAGGCGCCCAGCTACGGGCTGCCCGGCGTGGTGTTTGACCCGGCCGCCAAGGGCAGCCAGGCCTTTGTGGAGTTTGCGCAAGAGATGGTGGACCGTGTGCAGAACATGCCCGCTGCCGCCGCATCTATAGCCAAATTGGCCTCTAGCGCTTGATGGATAAGCGTTGATAGCTATCAAAATAGTAGTAATGAAGTATTCCAACATTCTCCTGTTGCCCGGCTGGCAGAACTCCGGTCCGGACCATTGGCAAAGCCTGTGGGAAGCCCAGCACGGCTACCACCGCGTGGAGCAGCACGACTGGATGCGCCCGCTGCGCGGCGACTGGTCGGCGCGCCTGGAAGAAACCGTGGTCGATGCCGACGGCCCCGTGGTGCTGGTGGCGCACAGCCTGGGCTGCATCCTCACCGCGTGGTGGGCCGCGCATTCGGCCAACGCGCACCGCGTGGCGGGCGCCTTGCTGGTGGCCCCGGGTGACGTGGAGCGGCCCGACATCGCCGCCATGATCCACGGCTGGGCGCCCATTGCGCGCCAGCCGCTGCCGTTCCCTGCCGTGCTGGTGGGCAGCCGCACCGATCCGTACTGCAGCTTCGAGCAGGTGCAAGCCCTGGGCCAGGCCTGGGGCGCGCGGTTTGTTGATTACGGCGAGCGCGGGCATATCAATGCTGAATCCGGCCTGGGCGATTGGGACGAAGGCCACGCCTGGCTGCATGAACTGGCGGGTGATGTCGCATGAAGTTGCGGACCTTCTGGCGCAAGCCCGCATCGGCTGAGCCGCCTGCAGCGCCATCGCCACCATCGCCAAAAAGGCTCGATCCCGTGTGGATCGAGGCACCGCTCACCATGCTTTCGTGGTTTCTGCCGGGAGGTGCCGTGGTGGTGGGCGCGCTGGGGCAGTTCATGCTGGCTCTGGTGCTCTTGGCCATCGCGTGCGGTGTGTGGCTTCGTTTGTGGCGTGGCCGCAAGATGCGCCGTGCAGCGCGCCGCACCACACCCTGAAATATCGGCGCTTCCGATCCATGTCAAAAATCAACCTGTCCTCTATTGCCCACCAACTGCCCCGCGCCTGGAACTCCCAGATCGTGGGCCGGGCTGCAGGCGCCAACATCAAGGTGTTGCGCATGGACGATGCCGCCTACCCGGACGAGTCGCACGACTTTGATGAGGCGCTGCTCGTGCTGGACGGCTGCATGCGCCTGGACCTGCGAGGGCAGGTCACCGAAGTGAACGCAGGCGAGGTGTTCATCGTGCCTGCTGGCGTGCCCCACGCGGTGGCGCCCGGCAGCCATGGCACGTTGGTCATCATCGACCGCTGAAGACCCTTTCCCTCCCCCCATTCCTTTTCGCGAGACGCATTTCATGGTCACCAAAAAACCCAAGGGCCTCGGCCGCGGCCTGGAGGCCCTGTTGGGGCCCAAGGTCGAAGAAAAAGTGGAACAGGCCCAGGCGGCTGAAGCCGGGCTGCCGAGCAGCCTGCCGCTGAGCGAACTGGTGCCCGGCGTGTACCAGCCGCGCACGCGCATGGATGAGGGCGCGCTGTACGAGCTGGCCGAGTCCATCAAGGCCCAGGGCATCATGCAGCCGATTCTTGTTCGTCGCCTGACGGGCGGGGACAACGCGGGCAAGTACGAAATCATCGCGGGCGAGCGGCGTTTTCGGGCCTCACGTCTGGCGGGCCTGGCCGAGGTGCCGGTGCTGGTGCGCGATGTGCCCGACGAGTCGGCGGCGGCCATGGCGCTCATCGAAAACATCCAGCGCGAAGACCTCAACCCGCTGGAAGAGGCCCACGGCCTGCAGCGCCTGGTCAAGGAATTTGGCCTCACGCACGAGCTGGCGGCGCAGGCCGTGGGCCGCTCGCGCAGCGCCGCCAGCAACCTGCTGCGCCTGTTGAACCTGGCCGAGCCGGTGCAGACCATGCTGATGGCGGGCGATATCGACATGGGCCATGCACGTGCGCTGCTGTCGCTGGACCGCGCGGCCCAGATCACCGCGGGCAACCAGATCGCGGCCAAGAAGCTGTCCGTGCGCGAGGCCGAAGCGCTGGTCAAGAAGATCGGCGCCGAGTTCAGCCTGGTGCCGCAAAAGCCCCAGAAGGAAAAGTCGCGCGACTTGAAGCGCGTGGAAGAAGAACTCTCGGACCTGCTCATGGCCGAGGTCGAGGTGCGCGTGAAAAAGCGCGTGAAGCGTCATGGCCGGGTGGAGGACATGGGCGAGCTGGCGATTCAGTTCGGCTCGCTCGAAGCTTTGAATGGCTTGATCGACCGCCTGCGCGGCTGATCGACCGCTGGTCCGGGGCGCGGCGCTGTCACCGCGCAAACATGCGTGAAATAGCGCACACAAACGGTTTCCACAGGTAACTTGCACAGGCAAAATGCGTCTGTGCGGGGCCTACACTGCGCTGCGTTCAACACACCCGGGTTGACCGCAAGGCCTCTTCACAGGGCGGCGAAGGTGCCGCCCTGTGGCCCACGATGGTTTGCCGGGTGATCCATGTATCTCCTGGAGCAGACCCCCATGACCTCTTTGCGCTTCATCCTGACCCCCGCCTGCCTGGCCGTTGGCCTGTGCATCGCCAGCCTGGCCGCCCAGGCCCAAACCACCAAAGCCCCCAAAGTCCAGCTGTGGATGGATGTCTCCACCGGCACCATGGCGGGCATGCCTGAGATGGACAGCCTGCCCGGTGGCGGCGGCATGCTCGGCGGCCTGATGGGGGGGATGGGCGGTGGCGCGCAGGGCAGGGCGGGTGGTGGTAACACGTCCTATGGCCACGCCCGCGCCATGTCCATCATGCCGCCGCGTGTGATCGACATCGCCTTGCACAACACCCTGCGCCCCGGCGTCGAAGCCAGCCAGGCCATACCGCCTGGTATGCGCATGGGCGAATCCCTTCCGCTGATCCCGCCCCGTGCCCAGCCCACCCAGACCGAGCCGGGCGAGGTGCCGCAGGAATACCAGCAGCACCAGCCCAAGGGCCGCATCCTGCTGTACTGGGGCTGCGGCGCCACGGTGCGTGCGGGCCAGCCGCGCGTCATCGATCTGGCGCGCGCCAAGGCGACCGACTATGCACAGGCCTTTGCCGGCCGCGCCGTGCCCGACAGGGGGCCTCGTGTGGGCCCGGCCTATGCGCTGTACCCCAACGAACGCAACCAGGTCAGCCTGTCGCGGGACAGCACGCTGGTGGGCGAACACCAAGTGCGCGGCGACGGTGTGCCTGCGTCCATGAAGTTCACGCTGGGTGCGGCACAAGACCTCATGCCCGCCATCGACCTGCGCACCACCGGCAAGCCGCAGGACAGCATGGGCACCAGCTGGCAGCCCGTGCGCAATGCGCGCGCCTATTACCTGCACGCCATGTCGCAGAACGGGGACGACCTCATCATGTGGTCCAGCGCCGAGACGCCCGACACGGGCATGGGCCTGTTCGACTACCTCTCGCCCGCCACCATCGACCGCTGGCTCAAGGAGCGCGTGCTGCTGCAGCCCGAGACCACGCAGTGCGCCATTCCGCAGGGCATTTTTGCAGGCGGCGGGCGCGACGCCACGCCCATGCTGCGCATGATGGCCTATGGCGGCGAAAGCCACATCGTGCACCCCCCGCGCCCGGCGGACCCCAAGGCCGCGTGGGAGCCCGAATGGGCCGTGCGCGTGCGTGTGAAATCACACACCATGGCCATGCTGGGCGAAGAGATGCAGGGGCGGCGCGGGGGCATGGGGGCTGCTCCGCCGACCGCTTCGGGCGGTGCCTATTCGAGCGGCATGGGCGGTGCGCCGACCGGCCAGCAGCCCGCTGGCGACGGCGGTGCGGAATCCGGCAACGCGGGCAACGTGGTCAACCCCGTCAACCTGTTGCGCGGCATTTTGGGCCGTTAAGAACCCATGTTGGCCCTGCGCATGCCCTGGCCCCTGCCCGCGCTGGTCGCGTGGGCGTGCGCGTGGCTGATTTTTGTGGCGCTCCAGCGCGCGGTTCCCCCCGTGGCTGCCTTGCTGGTCGCCAGCCTGCTCGGGACGGCGGCCAGTGTCCTGGGCGACAGCTGGTGGCGACGCGGGCTGATTGCGGCGGGTTTTCCGCTGTCGCTGGCGCTGCTGGGCGCGGCCAGCCTGCCGACCTGGGCCTGGCTGGTGCCGCTGGCGCTGCTGCTGCTGGTCTACCCCCTGAACGCCTGGCGCGATGCACCGCTGTTTCCCACGCCCCACCATGCGCTGCAGTCGCTGGCCTCGCAGGCCCCGCTGCCGCTGGGTGCCCGCGTGCTGGATGCGGGCAGCGGCGTGGGCGATGGCCTCAAGGCGCTGCGCCATGCCTACCCGGCCGCGCAGCTGGAGGGCATCGAATGGAGCTGGCCCCTGCGCCTGCTGTGCGCCCTGCGGTGCCCCTGGGCCCAGGTGCGGCGCGCCGACATGTGGGCCGAGGACTGGAGCCCCTACCGCATGGTCTATCTGTTCCAACGGCCCGAAAGCATGGCCCGCGCCGCCGCCAAGGCCCAGGCCGAGCTGGCAACCGGGGCATGGCTGGTGAGCCTGGAATTTGCGGTACCCGGCGTTCTGCCCTGTGCACAGCTGCGTGCGCCCGGTGGCCGCGTGGTGTGGCTGTACCGCATGCCCCTGAACCGCGTCGAGGCATGAAATGGCACTGTTGGATTGCGATTTGAGCCGTTCGCCACGGTTACAGAAAAGATACAAGCTTTTGCTACATTGCGTCCCTGGCTACAACCCCATACAAAACTACCAAGAAACTCACAGCCAGAGGGGGCTGCCAGCAGCACGTGAACGCGCCGGGAGGGGGCGCACCGGCCGCCAGCACCTTCCTTGTCCGGACCTCCCATCCTGCAGGCCCCACCAGCCTCTGCGGCGCACCACTCTGACTGGTGTGCCTGCAGCGCGGTGCCGTCTTGCGCGTGGACATGGCCGGGGTTTTCTGGTGCACCACCGACCGATCTGCAAGGAGCATTCATGACCGCCCATCCATCCCGTTTCCGCCCGCGCCTTCTGTGGGTGCTGGCCCTGAGTGCCGCCCTCACGGGCTGCACCACCATGCAGAGCCATGACAAGCTGGCGACCGACATGCAGAACGCCGGCCGCAGCGGCGGCATTCCCGCAGCCATCGCCCAGCTCGAAAGCACGGCCAAGACCGAAGAAGAAAAAACCGCGCTGCTCTACAACATGGAACGCGGCGAGCTGCTGCGCATGGACCGCCGCTACCCCGACAGCACCAACGCCTTCCTGCTGGCCGACAACAAGGTCAAGGAATGGGAAGAAACCGCCAAGACCAACCCCAGCAAGCTGATGGGCACCGTGGGCGCGGCGCTCATCAGCGAGCGGCTGAAGGTGTATGAAGGCCAGGATTATGAAAAAGTGTGGGTGACCACGCGCCTGGCGCTCAACCGCATGGCCGTGGGCGACTTTGAAAACGCCCGTGTGGACATCAAGCGCACCCACGAGCGCGAAGCCATCATTGCCGAGTTCCGCGCCAAGGAAACCCTGGCCGCTGAAGAAGAGGCAAAGTCCAAGGGCGCCACCTCTGGCGGCAAGGAACTCAACGGCTACCCCGTCGAGACGCTGAACGATCCCGAAGTGCTGGCGCTCAAGAACGGCTACCAGAACGCGCTTTCGCACTACCTGGCCGGTTTTCTGTATGAAATGCTCAACGAGCCCGGCCTGGCCGCGCCCGGCTACCGCAAGGCCATCGAGCTCAAGCCCGAAACCGGCGTGCTCGAAGAAGGCCTGCGCGGCCTGGACACGCGCACGGGCTTCACCTGGAAGCGCCGCCAGCGCATGACCGACGTGCTCTTCATCGTCGAAGCCGGTGATGCCCCCGCGCGCAAGCCCAAGGCCTTCACCATTCCCGTGCCCACGGGCCGTGGTTTGGTCACGGCCAGCATCTCCTACCCCGTGATCGAGCCGTCTTCCGATCCACTGCTGACCACCATCTCCGCTGCTGGCACCGACCTCAAGCTGGAAAAAGTGGTGGACGTGAACGTGATGGCGCGCCGCGCGCTCAAGGACGAAATGCCCGGCATGGTGCTGCGTGGCTTCACCCGCGCCGTGGCCAAGGGCGTGCTGCAGAACGAACTGCAAAAGCGCGGCGGCCTTATCGGCGGCATCATCGGCGCGGCCGCCTCGGTGGCCACCGAGCAGGCCGACGACCGCATGTGGCGCATGCTGCCCGGCCGCGTGTATGTGGCCCGTGGCTACCTGCCGCCCGGCGAGCATGTGGTGAGCGTGAATGGCCGCCAGCTGCCCCAGCCCATCAAGATCGACGGCCAGTACGCCCTGGTGCCCCTGCGCATGTATGAAAACAGCGTGCTGACCGGCGACGTGGCCATGCTGGGCCAGCTGCCCACCGTGGCGGCGGCACCGCAGCCCGCCGCAGAGCCTGCCACCACCGTGCGCACGACGACGACCACCACCACCCGCACGCGCTCGGTGCCCAAGTCGGCGGTCAAGTCCACCTCGGCCACGCCTGCCGCCAAGAACTGAAACCGAACATGTCCCATTTTCAAGGAGCCTCTGGCATGAGAACCCGTTTTGCCCTTGCCGCCGCCGCACCCGCCGTTGCGTGCGCGGTCCTCGCGATGACCCTGGCCACCGCTGCCCGCGCCCAGCTGCACGACCCGGCCACCCCGCTGGCCGTGGCGTCCAAGGTCGCCCTGCGTGGCGAAGCCAACAGCATCGCCGTGCGCGAGATGCGCATCGTGCGCAAGAACGACATCCTGGTCGTGCAGGCCGACATGGCCAACATGGGCCGCACCGACCGCACCGTGTTCTACCGATTCAAGTGGCTGGACAACGTGGGCAACCAGGTGGGCGATGGCGAATCCTGGAAGCAGATGAGCGTGCTCGGCCTGGGCCAGCAGACCGTCAAGAGCGTGGCGCCCACCTCTGCGGCTGTCGATCTGCGCCTGGAAATGAATGTGGAGCCGCGCTGATCGCGCCGCGCCAATCCCTGTTTGAGTGAGGAGTAAACCAACATGAACACCAAGAACCGCATCCAGCGCAGCGCGCTGGTCCTGGCCTTTGCGGCCAGCACCCTGGCCCTGTCGGCCTGCCAGAACCTGTCCTCGCCCACCGTGCGTTTTGACCGCCAGGTCAACTACGGCGATGCCAAGGCCGTCGAGCTGGTGACCAACGAATTCGGCTCCACCGACCTGCAGATGATTGCCGAGAAGATGACCGGCGGTTTGCTCGAAACCGGCATCTTCCAGGGCCGCCCCACGGTGACGATCTCCACCGTGAAGAACAAGACCAGCGAATACATCGACACCACCAACGTGATGAACTCGATCCAGACCTCGCTGGTCAAGTCGGGCAAGGTGCGTTTCGTGCGCTCCATCAACGAGATGCAGGCCGGTGTGGACGAGCTGCAGCGCCAGAACCAGAGCGGTCTGTACAAGCAAGGCACCACCGCCAAGGTTGGCCAGATGACGGCCGCCAAGTACAGCATGGAAGGCGAGCTGACCAGCATCGTCAAGCAGAACAACGCGACCAAGGACGTGTACTACAAGTTCACGCTCAAGCTGTTTGATGTGCAGGAAGGCACGATCGAGTGGCAGGACGAGAAGGAAATCCGGAAGACGAGTAAGAGGTAACCCCCTGAGCGGCTGCGCCGCTTCCCCCTTTCTCTCGCGCTGCGCGCGGGAAGGGGGACGCCGCCAGCGCGGCGGGGCGGCCCTTGCGCGGCGGCCGCTGGCCTGGGCCGCGCCAGTTTCGAAGGATGTCGGTGCTGAGGCCACATCGCTCGATGAATTCATGACTTTCCGTTAGCTCACAAGGAGCACACCATGCAACGCAGAACCACCTTGCACACGGCCCTGGCCGTGATCGCCGCCACCACCATGGCCTGGGGCACGGGCGCCCAGGCGCAGCAGCCCGGCGCGGCGCCCAAGATCGCCGTGACCGACCTGGCCTATGCCCAGCGCGTGTCCGAATACTTTGTGGCCGGCACCTACCAGCGCAGCATCCAGATGAGCGCAGGCGGCAGCCACAGCGGTGGCTACAGCCACGGCCCCTATGGCGGTGGCGGCTCGCACTCGGGCAGCCACTCGATGCAGGCGTCCGAGCAGGCCAGCGGCACCTACGTGGCCGGGCGCTACAGCTACATCGAGCAGCGCGAGCTGGGTGGCTACACCAACGACATCAAGGGCGCCATCCTGCAGGGCACGTACTTCCGCCTGATCCAGGGCAAGGGCTTTGACGCAGGCAAGCCCCAGCCCAGCAAGGCCGAGCAGGTGCTCAACCAGGTGCAGGGCGGCAAGATGGCCACGCCCCAGGCGCAGCCCCAGGTGGCCGACGTGATCAGCCGCATCAAGAAGGGCGAGTTCAACGGCGCCGACTACGTGCTGTTCGGCGTGGTGTCGAGCATCGACTTCACCGACGCTCTCTCGCCCCTGCAAGGCACCACCAGCGCCACGCGCCAGTACGGCCTGCAGCTGCTGGCCGACTTCTCGCTCATCAACACCAAGACCTACGAGATCAAGGCCGCGTTCTCCGCCCAGGGCGAAGGCAACGACACCAAGATTTTGTCGGTCCGTGGTGACATCGCCCCGCCCAACCGCGCCAAGGTGATGCGCGAAACCTCGCTGTCGCTGGCGCAGGATGTGTACCAGCAGCTCGCCATGCAGCTGGGCTACACCGACGCCAACCTGGCGCGCGGCGTGCGCCCGCCCGTGGTCTACCAACAGGGCGGCCAGCCCATGCCCATGCCGCAGCCCCAGCAGCCCGAGCAGGTCATCATCTTGAAGTAGCAGGGGAACGGCAACCCCCAGAGGCGCTGCCACTCGGTGCCGACCGCCGGGGGCAGCAGCCCCTTGCTCGGCATCTCGCGCTGGGCGGCGCACCCGTAGCAGGTGCAGCGCCCGGGGTGGTCGCAGTCATGCCAGACTGTGGCCTGTGCTCAACGTAAAACACCTTTCTGCTTCTGCCGCACCTTTGCGGCCCCTGGCCAGCCCTGTGCTGGCCTTTTTCGTCGCCACGGCCGTTGCCGTGGTGCTTGGTGGCTGCGCCTCGCCCCCGCCGTTCTATGCGGCGGCGGTGTCTGAATCGCTGGTGAATGTGTACGGACCAGAGGCTTCTGCAGAGACGCCCTCGACGTCCACGCCAGCCCCGGCAGCGCCAACCCAGACCCCATCCCCTGCGGAGCTCTTTGCACTGCGGCCCTTGTCGGGCGCTGATGGCGCCACGCTCCTGGCCCTCACGCGCAGCGAGCGCACCGCCCCGCTGCGCTACCGCGTGATCGTCATCCCCGGCTCCGGCTGCGCGGGCATGGGGCCGATTGCCGACCGCTACTTTGCCGGCCTGCTGCATGCCCAGGTGCTGGTGTTGCACAAGCCCGGCGTGGACCCACAGGCGCGCACGGCGCCCGCAGACTGCGCACGCGACTTCGTGCAGCAAGACCGCCTCTCCAGCTGGCTGGCCCACGCCCGTGCGGCTTTGGTGGCAGATGCGCAGCAACGCGCGCGCGAAGGCACACCCGCGCTGCCGCAACTGCTGGTGGGCATCTCCGAAGGCGCCGAACTGCTGCCCGCCCTGGCGCCTGAGGTGCCGCAACTGGCGGGCCTGGTGATGCTGGCTTCCAGCGGTCTGGACCCCCAGGAGGCGGGCGCCCTGCAGGCCCAGCGCCTGGGGGCGCAAGCCGACTGGGAGGAACTGGGCCGCATGGTGGCTGGACGCCGCCCCGACAGTGCCGTAGCGCAGGGCCGCAGCCTGGGCTACTGGCGCGACCTGTGGAACTGGTCATTGACCCTGCCGCTGGTGCGAAGCCCCTGGCCGTTGCTGCAGGTGTGGGGTGGCGACGATGCGCTGGTGCCCCTTGCGGCCTATGAGCGTTTTGCAGAGCTGGCGTCCGTGCGCACCGTGCCCTATTGCGGCTGGCGCATCGACGGTGCCGACCACGGCCTGCAACGCCGCCCGCCCGGTGGGGATGCGGTGGACGGTGTGCAGCAGGTGTGGGCCTGGGTGGAGCAGTGGGCGCGGCAGCCAGCTGCAGGCCTGTGTGCGCCGCTCGGTTTGTAGAAGGCGTTTCGCTCAGTGGCCCGAGGTGGCAGGCGGTGGCCGCCGAATCAGCGACACCACCAGCGTGACCACCGTGATCGGAATCACAAACCCCATCATCACCGACGAATACGTCTGCAGTGCATCGTGTTCTTGCGTCGCCATGATGAGGTAGCTGACATAGGCGGCGTAGTAGCCCAGAAACACGCCGCCCTCCCAGCGGGCGATCTCACGGCCTGACAGGAAAATGGGCAGGCACGCCAGCGCCACGGCCAGCATTACCCACATGTCAAAAGCGAGCAGCGACGGTGCCACCACCAGGCCCGAGCTTCCTGCCAGCAGGCCCGACACCCCCAGGCAGCCCAGGATGTTGAACGTGCTGCTGCCCACCGCATTCCCGACAGCGATGTCGCGCTCGCCTTTGAACGCGGCGGCCAGGGACGTGGCCACCTCCGGCATCGACGTGCCCGCCGCCACGATGGTCAGGCCAATCACCACATCGCTCACGCCCAGTGCCTTGGCAAACACCACCGATGCGGTCACCAGCCAGTCTGACCCCACCACCAGCAAACCCAGGCCTGCAACGATGAGCACCAGCTGCACCCAAAGGCGCGAATCCCAGTCCCCCTTTTGTGCGGGCTGCAGTTCGGTTTCGTACTCGTTGGGCGCTGCGTGGGCGTCCTTCGCCGCGCTGGTTTCACGCCGGGACTGCACGATGAGAAACCCCGTGTAAGTCAGCAGCAGCCCGAAAAACAGCGCGCCGTCCAACAGCCCCAGGCGGCCGTCCAGGCTCAGCACCAGCAGCAACAGCGATGCACCGATGAGGATCGGCACCTCTTGCCGAATGAGCTGGATGTGAACCGCCAGCGGCGCAATCAGCGCGCTCACGCCCAGAATGAACAGCACATTGAAGATGTTGCTGCCCACCACGTTGCCAATGGCCAGATCCGTCTGGCCGTTGAGCACGGCCCCGGCAGACACCGCCATCTCGGGGGCGCTGGTGCCAAACGCCACGATGGTCAGACCCACCACCAGCGGCGATATGCCAAACGACAGCGCCAGCTTGGACCCTCCTCGCACCAGCACGTCCGCGCCGACGACCAGCGCCGCCAGGCCAACAGCAAATAACAGGAAATTGAGCACGGGGTACCTCGTCCAGACAGGGTATTGAGAGTGGGAGTGTGGTGCCGGAGTGTGCCTGCACATCGCCAAAACCATGGATGCGAGAGGGTTTGGCCGGTGACTGCGCAGCGCACCCCGTGTAGCGAACTAGCGTTGCCTCCTCCGCCGTTGTTTCAGCCCACGCGCTGCAGACCCGGCGGTGCCGGTGTCGCCTCAGCCTGCGCCTGCAGCCACTCGCAGAACACATCGAGCCGGGGCATGGGGCCGCTGGTGCGGCGGCGCACCACGTAGTCATAGCCGGAGGCCACAAAACCCAGCGGGGCCACCAGCCGCCCCGCCAACACGTCGTCCATCACCAGATGCCAGGGGGCGACGGCAATGCCCAGCCCGCGCACGGCGGCCTCCAGCGTGAAGTAGTAGTGCTCGAACTCGGGCCCCGCCTGTGAAGGCGTGGGCAGCGGCACGGTAGCGCCCGCCGCTGCCCCCCACATGGCCCAGGCATTGCGCCGCGTGCGGGTGTGCAGGCGCAGGGGCGCCAGGGCAAGGTCCGCCAGGTCGGTGGGTTGCTGCAGCGCCACCCGCTGCGCCAGTTCGGGGCTCAGCACCGGGCCCAGGTGTTCGGGGAACAACCGTTGTTCCTTGCTGGTATCCCACGCCCCGGTGGCCTCTTCGGCAGTGATGGCCAGGTCGCCGTGCATGCGGCCCGCACCGGTGCCTGCGTCGGTGGTGCGCAGGCGCACCTCGATGCCCGGGTGCTGCGCCTGGAAGTCGAACAACCGGGGGATCAGCCACTTCACGGTGAAGGTGCTGAAGCAGGCCACGTCCAGCGGCCCGCGGCTGGGGTCGCTGACCTCGCGCACCGCATCGGCGATGTGGGCAAAGGCGGTGGTCAGCACCGGCTGCAGCACATGCGCCGCCGGGGTGAGGGTAGGGCGGGCCTTGCTGCCGTCAAACAGTGCCACGCCCAGGTGCTGCTCCAGCTGGCGCACCTGGCGGCTGATGGCGCCGGGCGTGACCGACAACTCGTCCGCCGCCGCCGTCATGCGGCCGAGGCGGGCGGCGGCCTCGAACGCGCGCAGGGCACTCAGTGGGGGCAGGCGATGGCTCATCTATGTGATTTTAGAGCACATAAATCCAGCCAAATCATCGCTTTTCAATCAAGAAATTGATAGCAAAAATGGATGGAATTTCAAGCGCTAGATCCTTGAATTGCTTGCAAATTGGCAAGCGCTGGTTTGAATGTCTTTATTTGATTTGAATGAACATAGGAAAACTGATGCCCTTTATCCGCACCAACGTTCCGCAGGACACCCCCGCCGCCACGCGCGATGCCATCGCGCAAGGCATTCACCAGGCCCTGGTGGGCGCCATCGGCATGCCGCCGGACGAGCTGTTCAACCTGGTGGCTGGCTACGCCCCCGGCGAATTTGCCTGCAGCCCCACCTTCAACGGCGTGGCGCGCTCCGACCGCGTGGTGGTGGTCGAGATCACGCTGCGGCGCGGGCGCAGCGACGCGATGAAGCGTGCCCTCTATGCCGCCATCGCGCGCAACCTGCAGGCCGCGGCGGGCGTGGCCCCGGCCGACGTGTTCATCTTCATGCACGAGAACGACTATTCGGACTGGTCCGTGGGCCATGGCCGGTTTGCGATGGACCTGGTGCAGAACAAGGCCGCAGCCTGAGCTGTGGCGCCCGCTACCGGGGCCGGAACATCCTGAACAGCTGCTCCGGCCCCACGGTGAAGTAATCGGCCGGGCCCCCGCCGCGCAGGATATGGCCTGCGTTCGCCGTGTCGTACACCCCGTCCTTGAGCAGCGCCTTGTCGATGTGCACGGCCACCACCTCGCCCAGCACCAGCCAGGTGTCCACCTGCATTCCGTCCACGCCCTGCAGCTGCAGGATCTGCGTGCTGCGACATTCAAAGGTGACCGGACTTTCGGCCACGCGCGGCGGTGCGACCAAAGTGGAGGGAAGGGGGGTGAGGCCCGTCAGCGCGAACTCGCTGACCTCGGGCGGCACAGCGGCGCAGCTTTGGTTCATCACGTCGGCCAAATCGCGCGTGGCCAGGTTCCACACGAATTCGCCCGTCTCCTGCACGTTGCGCACCGTGTCTTTGAAGCCGATGCTGGCAAAGCCCACGATGGGCGGCACGTAGTTGAAGGCGTTGAAAAAGCTGTAGGGCGCCAGGTTGGTGGCACCTGCTGCGTTCTGCGTGGAGATCCAGCCAATGGGGCGCGGTCCCACGATGGCGTTGAACGGGTCGTGCGGCAGGCCGTGGCCCAGGCGGGGCTCGTAGCTGTGGATGTCATCGCGGCGGGGTGGGGCGGTGGTCATGGGGGTGCAGTGAGGTGGATGGGGATGTGCACGCTGCAGCGGGTGTTCCTTTCACCGCGCAGTTTCCGGGTCGTACATTACCTCCGGCTTCTGCGGGAGGCAGTCACCGGGATTCCAAAGATGCTACTAAATTAATAGCTAAAAGCGCTTTATGGTCAAGCGCGAGGGGCTATTTCTATCAAAAGGGGTGGCGCCCACTGGAGAAGTGGCTTTGGCGGTGATCAACACGTAAGACCGAAGGGCAGGGCTATCAGCCGCCCCCATGACCGGGTGGCAGGCCGAAAAGGCTCCGCCCAAAAAAAATGGACCCGCGAGGGGTCCATGGGTAATCGGCGATTTCGGGTCACCGCCGAGGTGCCGGCAGCGCCTTATTTCTGGAACAGCACCAGCTGGGTCTCTGTCGGGGCCATGCCGCCCCTTTCGGCGTTCATCGTCACTTCGTAGCGTGTGCCGGGTAGCGGTATTTGCGATGTGAAGCTGAACGAGAAGTCACCGTTGCCATCTGCCTGCACACGCTGCGACAGCAATTCCTGGTTCAGGCCAAACGCGCCGACGAGCGTGCCGACCGCATTCACCTTGACATCCACCACCGCGCCAGGCACGGTGCGGCCGCGCACGACCACGGCGCCTCTGTCCACTGTGGCATGGTTGGCATGGCTGGTCACCTGCAGCTGCACCGTGGTGGGCGCGGCATTCACTTGCGAAGCGATGTTGAAGGTCCAGTTCTGGCGCATGCCGTTGCCCACCAGGTCCCGGGCGGTCACTTCGACCGGATACCGGCCGGTGGGCAGGTCAGCGCGGTAGGTGAAAAACTGCGGCGTGACCTGCGAGGCGGACGTGACATCGCGACCCGCGATCACGATGCGAACGCTTTTGGGGTCCACACCCACACCACCGACGTCATCAAACGTGCCGGACACCGAAGTGGCCGCACTGCGCGGGACCGTTTCCCCGTCGCGCGGCGACACGTGGCGAATCACCGGCGGCTTGGCATCGGCGATCAAAGGCTGGGTCAGGGTTGACGAAACCGTGCGGTCCCCGACACGCAGGGTGGCGACCGTGGGCCGCGATGGCGCCAGGTTGTCCATGCGGCGGATGGTGTACGCGCCCTCATACACGCCGGGCGATACCTCGCGCATCGGCACGTTGTCGATGACACCGGGAATGTCGAAATCCGCCCGGCCTCCGGGCGCGCCGTTCAGCGTAAAGCGCAATTCCGCGCCGGGCTCCATCCTGTCAATGGGGGCGACCGAGAAACGGTCGATCTTCAGTCCGGGTGGCGGTGCGGCCACCACGTTCCGGTCACCAATGTTGGCCGGAAGCGTGTAGTTGCTGGTGATGGTGCGGTTGCGCACCTTCAGCGTGGCGCGCACGGCGCTGCCTTCGTTGAGCCGGTCCTGGCGGCGGACTGTGTAGCTGCCCGTGTACACGCCCCGTTCGGTTTCCTGCAGCACGATGGCGCGGGGCACGCCAGCCACACGGAGCTGAACCTTGCCCCGCGGTGTGCCTTCTACCGTGAACTGCAGGTCGGCGCCGGCCCGCAGACCGTCGTCTGTCGCTACCTGCAGTGATCGCAATTCAGGGGCGGCGGGCTGCGCCATGACCGTACCTGGAACGACCATCAGGGCGCTGGCGACGGGAAGAAGCAGGAAAAGGGCTGCTACATGGTGGCGAATCTGTTTTGTCATGGGGTTCAAACCTGGTGCTAGGGATGAACTCACTGTGGGCGCAACACATGTTTCCAAACGTAGGCGGGCAGCGACAAGTTCGAAGGACAAGACGCCGTTGGCGCGTCAGGAGCGCGCCGTTTTGAGCCCGTTCACACGTGCGTAGGCCGGTGGTGCAGCCTTGCACAGCCCCTATTGCATGGGCGCCGGGTGTTGCTGCCCCAGAAACCGCCCCGGTGGCTGCCCCACCGACTTGCGCACCATCGCGCTGAACGCGCTGGGGCTGTAGCCCAGCTCGGCGGCGATCTGGCCCATGGGCATGCGCCCGGCAGCCAGCGACACGGCCTTGGCCAGGATGACCTGCTGGCGCCACTGGGTAAAGGTGCTGCCCAGTTCGGAACGGAACAGCCGCGCCACGGTGCGCGGGCTGGCGCCGGTGTCCTGCGCCCAGTCGGCCAGCGTTTCATGGCGCGTGGGGTCGGCCAGCACGGCCTCGCACAGGTGGCGCAGGCGCTTGTCCTGGGGCAGGTCCACGCCCAACTTCACGGCGGCGGCGCGGGCCAGTTCATCGCGGATGAGGGCGCTCAGGTGCTGCTCGCGCAGCCGCTGGGCGGGCGTGAGGGCGGGGCCGCCGTCGGGCGTGGTGGGCATCTCGCGCACCAGCGAGCGCAGCAGGTCGGACACCTCCAGCACGCGGCACTGGCGCCAGGCGGCCGAATCTTCTTCGCCGCGATGACTGGGGCCGGCGCCATCGCCGCCGAGGGCGCCCGGGCCGCACCGGCCGCGCGGCTGGTGGAAGTACAGCGTGCGCAGGTCGGCGTCTTCCACCATGGTCACGGCATGTTCCACGCCGGGTGGAATCCACAGCGCGCGCGACGGCGGAACGATGTAGGTGCCGTGGTTCACCGTGAGCCGGATCACGCCCGTGGTGGAGATCGCCACCTGCGCCCAGGGGTGGCTGTGGGGCATCACCTGGGTGTCGGCGGCCAGCCAGCGCAGCTTGGCGCGCACCGGGCGGGCGGGGGTGGGCACAAACAGCTCGGGCGTGAGCGAGCCCACGTACGAGAGCCCGCGTCCGGCTCCGCGCGAGCTTCCGGCTTTCGGACGAGGGACGACCTGGGCGGCAAAGTGCTCCACCACCGGCTCGGGGGGTGTTCGGGGTGCGGCGGCGGGGTTTGGCATGTTTGCGATAGAAGTTGGCCGCCTATCGTAAACCTGCCGAAGCCTGCCTGCCTAAGATCAAGCCCATGACCGCTTCATCCTCTGGCGCCACCGCCAACCCCGTGCCCTTGCGGCAGGACGCCCGCACCATCGGCCTCGTTGGCCTGGCCCATGGCAGCTCGCATTTCTTCCACATGCTGCTGCCGCCGCTGTTCCCGTGGCTGATCGGCGAGTTTGGCTTCAGCTATTCCGAGCTCGGCCTGCTGGTGTCGGTGTTTTTTGTGATCTCGGGCGTGGGCCAGGCGCTGTCGGGCTTCATCGTGGACCGCGTGGGCGCGCGGCCGGTGATGTTTTTTGCGCTGTCGAGTTTTGCGGCGGCGGGCCTGGCGGCGGGCACCGCGCAGGGCTACTGGGGCCTGTTGCTGGCGGCCGCGCTGGCCGGGCTGGGCAATGCGCCGTTCCACCCGGTGGACTTCACGATCTTGAACAAGCGCGTGTCGCCTCAGCGCCTGGGGCATGGTTTTTCGGTGCACGGCATCAGCGGCAACTTGGGCTGGGCCACGGCGCCTGTGTTCATGGCGGGCATCGCCACGGCCACGGGCTCGTGGCGCACGGCCTGCCTGTGCGGGGGCCTGTTCGCCCTGGTGGTGCTGGCCATCATGGTCTGGAACCGCGATGCGCTGGACGACCGCCAGGGCGCCTGGGCGCACCAGGCCAAGGGCGGGGCAGGGGCTGCCAAGCCCGAGCACCCCATGGCCTTCCTCAAGCTGCCCTCGGTGTGGCTGTGTTTCTCGTTCTTCTTCTGGAGCACCTGCGCCCTGAGCGCCATCCAGAGCTTTGCCAGCCCGGCGCTGCAGTCCATGTATGGCCTGCCGCTGAGCATCACGGCCATGGTGGTTACGGGCTACATGCTGTGCGGTGCGGCGGGCATGCTGGTGGGCGGTTTTCTGGTGGGGCGCGTGCAGCGGCTGGAGAAGATCATCTCGGTGTGCCTGCTGGGTTCTGCCGCCCTGCTGGTGGTGGTCGCGTCGGGGCTGCTGCCCGGCATGGCGGCGCTGGTGGTGGCCTCGGTGGCGGGGCTGGGCACGGGACTGGCCGGCCCGTCGCGCGACATGTTGATCAAGCGCGCCGCACCACCCGGGGCCACGGGCCGGGTGTATGGCACGGTGTATTCGGGCCTGGACCTGGGCTTTTGCCTGGCGGCCCCGGTGTTCGGCGCCATGCTGGACCAAGGCATGACGGCGGGCATCTTTTATGGCTCGGCCTTCACGCTGGCGCTGAGCGTGGTGTCAGCGGCGCTGGTGGGGGTGGGGGTTGCGGCACGGGCTGCCAGGCCCCTGGCAACGGCTGCCTGAAGGACGCTGGACGTTTGACGGGCACGCCCGCCGGGTTGGCCTGTCTCCTGCATACTCGGACCATGCCATTTCCTATCGAAGAACGCCGTGCCCTGCTCAATGTGAAAGGCGTGGGGCCGACCGTCGTCGCCCGGCTTGAACAGATGGGCTTTGAATCGCTGGCGCATCTGGGCAAGGCCAATGCCCTGGACATTGTTTCCACGGCCTCGGCCATGGTGGGCTCCACCTGCTGGAAGAACAGCCCCCAGGCCCGCGCAGCGATCCAGGCGGCCATTGCACTGGCCCAGTCGCGGCCTGCTTGACCTTTCAGCTGCAAGCCTGGGTGGGGTGTGTTGCAATGCGGCCCGGCGATGGGGCAACAAGTGGCCCCTGCTGCTGCCTCACACCATTTCCAGGACACCCCATGACCCACCCCATCTACAACGCCAGCATCCCCGTTTTTCGCCAGATGCTGGGCTCCCTGAAAGACGTGCTGGCCAAGACCGAGGCCCATGCCACGGCGCGCAAGATCGAGCCGGATGCCCTGCTGCAGGCCCGGCTGTTCCCCGACATGTTCCCCATGGCGCGCCAGGTGCTGATTGCCTGCGACTTTGCCAAGGGCGTGGCGGCGCGCCTGGCCGGGGTGGAGGTGCCGTCCTTCCCCGACGCCGAGCGCCCCGGTTTCGCCGATCTGAATGAACGCATCGACACCGTGCTCACGTTTGTCGAAGGCCTGCCAGAGGCTGCGTTTGCCGACGCCGCCACGCGCCAGATCACCATCCAGCCCGGCACGCCGCGCGAAAAACAGTTCGTCGGCGAGCACTACCTGCTGCACTACGGCCTGCCGCAGTTCTTCTTCCATGTGAACGCAACCTACGCCATTGCGCGGCACAACGGCGTGGAGCTGGGCAAACGCGACTACATGGGCAAGTACTGATCAGGGCCTGTGCGCAGACGGTCACCTCGGTGGCCGCTACTGCGCATAGTTCAGCGGCAGCGCCGTGGTGAACTTGATTTCTTCCATCGCAAAGCTCGAACTCACGTCTGACAGCGCCACGGCCTGCGTGAGCCGCTTGTAGACCGAATCGTAGGCGCGGATGTCGGGCACCACCACGCGCAACAGGTAGTCCACATCCCCGCTCATGCGGTAGAACTCGACGATCTCAGGGATGCCCATCACAGCATCCCGCAGGGTGTCAAACCACTGCTGGTGGTGCTGGTTGGTCTTCACGGCCACGAACACCGTCACACCCACATTCACCTTGCGCGGGTCCACCAGGGCGACATGGCGGGTGATGTAGCCCTTCTCACGCAGCCACTGGATGCGCCGCCAGCAGGGCGTGTTGGAAAGGTGCACGGCCTCGGCCAGCTCGGCCAGCGGCGTCTCGGCGTTGTGTTGCAGCATCGCCAGCAGCTGGCGGTAAATGGAATCCAGATTCTGTTTCAAGGGATATGTGAGAAATCGTTTCCCTTATTGGGCGTTAATCAGGGCATAAAAGCAAAGTTTTTTCAGGGCTGTCGTTACATACTGTCAAGGCATCGTTGGCACGGAATCTGCGTCAAGTCCCCGTAATTTCGCACCGTGCATCCACCCGGTGCGTGGTGCGCTGTTTGCCCATGGCACGCCGTTCCTGGCCCCTCCCGTCGCCCTTTTTTCAAGGATTTCATCCATGTCGCTTTCTGTTTTTCGACGCAACCCCTACGCCCTGGGACTGAGCATTGCCGCATTGGCCGTGCTGGCCGCCTGCGGCGGCAGTGACGGCCCCACCATCCCGGTGGCAACCCCCGAACCCGGCGAGCAGTATGTACCGCCCGAGCCGCCCTCGGGCTACACGCCGAAGGCCATCAGCTATGCCAACAAGGACATGGTGGCGGCGGCCAACCCGCTGGCGGTAAAGGCAGGTGTCGACATCCTGGCCAAGGGCGGCACGGCCACAGATGCCGCCATTGCGGTGCAGATGGTGCTGAACCTGGTGGAGCCGCAGTCGTCGGGCATTGGTGGCGGCGCCTTCATGCTGCACTACGACAAGGGCGCCAACAAGCTGCTGGCCTACGACGGCCGCGAGACCGCGCCCAAGGCCGCCACGCCCAACCTCTTCATCGGCGCCGATGGCAAACCGCTGGCGTTTCTGGCGGCGGTGGACGGCGGCCTGTCGGTGGGCACGCCGGGCGTGCTGCGCATGCTCGAAGCCGCGCACAAGGCCCACGGCAAGCTGCCCTGGAAGGACCTGTTCGAGCCCGCCATCAAGCTCAGCGAAGACGGCTTTGCGATCTCGCCGCGCATGAGTGTGTCCATTGCCGGATCGGCCGCGCGCATCAAGGCCCAGGGCGAGCCCGGATCCAGCTATTTTCTCAACGCCGACGGCACGGCCAAGGCGGCGGGCACGCTGCTCAAGAACCCTGAATTTGCAGCCACGCTCAAGGCCATTGCAGCGGGCGGTGCCGATGCGTTCTACAAGGGGGACATCGCCAAGGACATCGTGGCCAAGGTGGTCAGCCATCCCACCAACCCTGGCAAGCTCGCGCTCGATGACCTGAGCGATTACACCCACAAGGTGCGTGAGCCCGTGTGTGGCGTCTACCGCGTGCAATACCGCGTGTGTGGCATGCCCGCGCCCAGCTCGGGTGGCATTGCGGTGTTGCAGACCCTGGGCCTGCTGCAGGGCTTTGACCTGGCGGCCATGAAGCCCAACACGCTCGACTCCGTGCACGTGGTGTCCGAAGCCTACCGCCTGGCCTATGCCGACCGCGCGCTGTATGTGGCCGACCCAGAGTTCGTCAACGTGCCCCAGGCCGGCCTGATCAATGCCGACTACCTCAAGGAGCGCGCCAAGCTCATCAGCCTGCAAAAGAGCATGGGCGTGCCGGTGGCCGGCATCCCGCCTGGTGTCACGGGCGCCACGGGCAAGGACAGCTCACTGGCCCTGCCATCCACCACGCACATGTCCATCATCGACAACGCAGGCAACGCCGTGTCCATGACGACCACCATCGAGAACGGCTTCGGCAGCCTGCAGATGGTGCGCGGCTTCTTGCTGAACAACCAGCTCACCGACTTCTCGTTCACGGCCATCGACGCGGCAGGCAACCCCATTGCCAACAGCGTGCAGGCCGGTAAGCGCCCCCGCAGTTCCATGGCACCCACCATCATCTTCAACGCCGCCACGGGCGACCTCGAAGGTGTGGTCGGCTCGCCAGGAGGCAGTGCCATCATCCAGTACACCGCCAAGACCATCCTGGGCATGACGGACTGGGGCCTGAACGTCCAGCAGGCCATCAACCTGCCGAACTTTGGCGCGCAGACCAACGCCACCACGTCCATCGAAAAGGGCTCGCTCATCGACACCGCTGCCATCCGCGACGGACTCAAGGCACGTGGCCACACCGTGGCGCAGACCGACTCCTTCACCAGCGGTCTGCATGGAGCGGTGTTCAACGGTGTGCGGTCCAACGGCAATGCGGGCTTGTTGTCGCGCAACCCAGGTGCGGGCACCTATGCCGGTGGCGCTGATCCCCGCCGTGAGGGGATTGCGCTGGGCAACAACTGAGCTGGGCAATGTGATCGGTGGCGGCTCCAGAGCAGGGGCTGCGCTGATACTGACGAAGGCTGCCGGGTGGACTACCGGGCAGCCTTTTTTTGTGGGTGCTCCGTGGTGGCCGCCGGATGCTTTTCGCCCGCCAGCGTCTGGAGCAAGCGGGTGAAGGTCGCTGTCGGGCCCACGTTGTCCTCGTCGCGATAGACCAGCGTCAGGGGCACATTCAGCCGCCCGCCATCCACCAACGGCCGGTAGGCAATGGCGTGGCGGTGCACGCCCAGCATCGATGAAGGCACCACGGAAATGCCCGTGCCCGCAGCCACCAGGTTGAGGTTGGTCAGCATGCGCGCCACCTCGGCCACCACACGGGGGCGCACGCCCTGCTCGGCACACAGCGCCAGCAGGTTGGCATACAGGCCGGGCGCGCCCGGGCGGCGCACCAGGATCATGGGCTCGCCCTCCAGGTCGGCAATCTGGATGGGCAGCGGCTTGCCGCGCCGCTGGCGTTGTGCCAGTGGGTGGTCGATGGGCAGGGCCACCATGGCGGGCTCGTGCTGCAGCGTATCGAACACTAGGCCCGCAGGCCTCGCCACGGGCACGCGCAGCAGGCCGCAGTGCAGGCGGCCATCGGCCACGGCCTCGGTGATCTCGGCGGCGTTGTTCTCGCCAATCTCCAGCACCAGACCGGGGTGGCGGGCGCGGCACTCCCGCAATGCAAACGGGGTGAATTCATGGGCGGCGGCCGAGCTGGTGAAGGCAATCACGAGCCGGCCGGTCTTGCCCTCGGCCAGCAGCTGCATGCGGCTTTGCAGTGCGTCGAAGTCATGCACCAGGCGGGCGGCTTCGGCCTGCAGTGTCTGCCCCGCCTCGGTCAGGGTGACTCCCTTGGCGTGGCGCTTGAACAGCACCATGCCCACCGTGTTTTCCAGGGCCTTGATCTGCTGGCTGAGCGGTGGCTGGGCCATGCCCAGCAGCTCTGCCGCGCGGGTCATGTGCCCGGCTTCGGCCACCGCGAGAAAGTAGCGCAACTGGCGGATGTCCATGTCAGAGGTCGGGTGTAGATGGCAGGATGTTCATATGTATATCGTATCGACCAGGGCATTTTTGCCTATTTGACGTATTGAAAGCCGGTTTCTACGATGCAGCGGCATCCGGTTTGAAACGGCCCATAAGAATCCTCAAGGAGACACATCCACCATGACTGCCCCGCAATCCCATTTGCCTCTGCCCCGCCTGGCTCTGCTGGGCCTGGCGTGCCTTGCGGTGGCTGCCTGTGCGCCCATGGCACCCAGCAGTGCACCAGCGGCCAGCGCGGTCTCTGCCAAGGCCGAGGCCGCCCCTGTGGCGGCGGCCTGCCCCAAGGACCTGGCACCCATCGCCCGCTGCCTGTCGGGCCAGGATTCGGCGGGTGCGTATTACCTGATCGCCATGCCGCAGCAATGGAACGGCCACCTCGTGCTGCATGCCCACGGGGGCCCCGCGCTGGGTGCGCCCAGGATGGAGCGGTCGGTCGAAGACCTCACGCGCTGGTCCATCATGGTCCGTGCGGGCTACGCCTGGGCGGGCAGCACCTTCCGCCAGGGCGGCGTGGAGGTGCGCGCAGCGGCCGAGGACACCGAGCGCCTGCGGCAGATCTTTGTGCAGCACGTAGCGCAGCCGCAGCGCACGGTGCTGCACGGCCAGTCCTGGGGCGCCAGCGTGGCAGCCAAGGGAGCTGAGATGTTCCAGACCACGGCCGATGGCAAGCGCCCTTACGACGCCGTGCTGCTCACCAGCGGCGTGCTGGCAGGCGGCACGCGGTCCTACGACTTCCGCACCGACCTGCGCGTGGTCTACCAGTACCTGTGCAACAACCACCCCCGGCCCACCGAGGTGCAGTATCCGCTGAACATCGGCCTGCCTGCCGATGCGGCGATGACCCAGGCGGACCTGGCCGCACGCGTGAACGAATGCCTGGCGCTGAACAAGCCGGTGGCCGAGCGCACGCCCGAGCAGCAGCGAAAAGTCAAAACCATCGTGGATGTGATCCGCATCCCGGCCAGCTCCATCCAGGGCCACATGAACTGGGCCACCTTCCACTTCCGTGACGTGGTGCAGCACCGTACGGGCGGCGCGAGTCCGTTTGGCAACCAGGGGGTGTCGTACCGGGGCTCGCCCGACGATGCCGCCCTGAACGCGGCCGTGCTGCGCTACCGCGCCGACCCTGCGGCCGTGGCCCGCTTCGCGCAGGACACGGACCTGACCGGCCGCATTCCCGTGCCTGTGCTCACCGTGAAAGGCGTGGACGACCCCACCGCCTTCGTCGAGCTAGATGCAGCCTTCAAGGCCACCATGGCGCAGGGCGGCAGCGCGGCGCGCCTGGTGCAGACCTTCACCCAGCACAATACCCACAGCTACCTGAGCGACCCGACCTACCCCACGCTTTTGGCGGCGCTGCTGCGCTGGGTGGACACGGGCGACAAGCCCACGCCCGAGGGCATTGCGCGGCAGTGCGCAGGCATGGAGCCCCCATTTGGCAAGGGCTGCGCCTTCCTGCCCGGCTATGTGCCTGCGCCGCTGGTCAGCCGGGTGGCAGAGCGCGAGCGGCCGTAAACCGGCCGCCAGCAAAAAAGGCCCCGCTGAAACAGCGGGGCCTTGTGTCAAATTGCTACAAAATTCATAGCTAATTGCGCTTGCTAGATAAGCGCCAGGTGCCAATATCTCCAAAAAATCACAGTCAGAGCACCCGTCTTCTCACACCGGGTGCAGCCCCGGCCGGGGCCGCCCCGCCGCCTCTGCTTACTTGACGGAGGCAAGCGCCTTGTTCAGCGTGGCGCTCGGGCGCATCACGGCGTCCAGCTTGGCCACGTCGGGCAGGTAGTAGCCGCCGATGTCGGCAGGTGCGCCCTGCACGGCCGCCAGCTCGGCCACGATGGTCTGCTCGTTGTCGGTCAACTGCTTGGCCAGGGGCGCAAACTTGGCGGCCAGCTCGGCGTCTTCGGTCTGTGCGGCCAGTTCCTGCGCCCAGTACAGCGCCAGGTAGAACTGGCTGCCACGGTTGTCCAGCTGGCCGGTCTTGGGACTGGGGTTCTTGTTGTTGTCCAGCAGCTTGCCCGTGGCAGCGTCCAGCGTCTGGGCCAGCACCTTGGCCTTGCCGTTGCCGGTCTTCAGGCCCAGGTCTTCCAGCGACACGGCCAGCGCCAGGAACTCACCCAGCGAATCCCAGCGCAGGTGGTTTTCTTCCACCAGCTGCTGCACGTGCTTAGGGGCCGAGCCGCCCGCGCCCGTTTCGTACATGCCGCCACCGGCCATCAGCGGCACGATGGACAGCATCTTGGCCGAGGTGCCCAGTTCCATGATGGGGAACAGGTCGGTGAGGTAGTCGCGCAGGATGTTGCCGGTGGCGCTGATGGTGTCCAGGCCACGGATCACGCGTTCCAGCGTGTAGCGCATCGCACGCACCTGGCTCATGATCTGGATATCGAGGCCGACGGTGTTGTGCTCGTGCAGGTACATCTTCACCTTGGTGATGAGTTCCTTTTCGTGCGGGCGGTACGAGTCGAGCCAGAACACCACGGGCATGCCGGAGTTGCGGGCGCGGTTGACGGCCAGCTTCACCCAGTCGCGGATCGCGGCGTCCTTGACCTGACACATGCGCCAGATGTCGCCAGCTTCCACGTTCTGGCTCAGCAGCACTTCGCCCGTGGCCAGGTCGGTGATGTTGGCCACGCCGTCTTCAGCGATCTCAAAGGTCTTGTCGTGGCTGCCGTATTCCTCGGCCTGCTGGGCCATCAGGCCCACGTTGGGCACGGTGCCCATGGTCTTGGGGTCGAACGCGCCATGCCACTTGCAGAAGTTGATGATCTCCTGGTAGATGCGGGCGAAGGTCGATTCAGGCATCACGGCCTTCACATCCTTCAGGCGGCCGTTGGCGTCCCACATCTTGCCGCCGTTGCGGATCATCGCGGGCATGGAGGCGTCCACGATGATGTCGTTGGGCGAGTGGAAGTTGGTGATGCCCTTGGCCGAATCCACCATGGCCAGCTCGGGGCGGTGCTCGTGGCAGGCATGCAGGTCGCGCTTGATCTCGTCGCGCTGGCTTTGTGGCAGCGTCTCGATCTTGGTGTACAGGTCGACCATGCCGTTGTTCACGTTCACGCCGAGTTCTTCAAAGGTCTTGGCGTGTTTCTCGAACGCATCCTTGTAGAAGATCTTCACGCAGTGGCCGAACACGATGGGGTGCGACACCTTCATCATCGTGGCCTTCACGTGCAGCGAGAACATCACGCCGGTCTTGCGCGCGTCTTCGATTTCCTTTTCGTAGAACTCCAGCAGCGCCTTCTTGCTCATGAACATGCTGTCGATCACTTCGCGGTCGAGCAGGCTGACCTTGGGCTTGAGGACGATGGCCTTGCCGCTCTTGGTGATCAGCTCCATCTTCACGTCACGGGCGCGGTCCAGCGTCATGGACTTTTCGCCGTGGTAGAAGTCGCCAGCGTGCATGTGCGAGACGTGCGAACGCGATGCCTGGCTCCACTCGGCCATGCTGTGCGGGTTCTTGCGTGCGTATTCCTTCACGGCCTTGGGCGCGCGGCGGTCAGAGTTGCCTTCGCGCAGCACGGGGTTCACGGCCGAGCCGATGCACTTGCCGTAGCGGGCCTTGATCTCTTTTTCCTTGTCGTCCTTGGGCTGGTCCGGGTAGTCGGGCAGGGCGTAGCCCTTGGCCTGCAGCTCGGCGATGGCGGCCTTGAGCTGCGAGACGGACGCACTGATGTTGGGCAGCTTGATGATGTTGGCGTCGGGCTGCAGTGTTTTCTTGCCCAGCTCGGCCAGGGTGTTGGGAGCGCGCTGGTCTTCCTTCAAAAACTCGGGAAACTCGCCCAGCACGCGGGCGGCCACGGAGATGTCGCTCTCCGTCACATTGATGCCTGCGGGCGCCGCGAACGTGCGGACGATGGGCAGGAAGGAGGCCGTGGCCAGACGGGGTGCTTCGTCGGTCAGGGTGTAGATGATGGTCGGTTGCTGGGTCGTCATGGCTTGTCTCACGAAACAGAGTAGGTAGGTGCCCCCGGCTGCGTCGCAGCGGGGCCAAACGCGGATGCTCTCTGATTCTCCTTGCTCGGGGCTGTCACAGCCCGCTGTTTTTGCAATCGAATCTCACAATGCAAAATTATCATAAGCCCGGGGCACTTTTTTTCACCAAATAGGTGGTAATCACCCTGCGGCGCTCTGCAGTTTGACCGCGTTGGCGGCAGCGCGCCACCCCCTGTACACCCTATGAAAGGCCCCCTGGAACGGCCACCACGCGGCAAGGCAGGACGGCAAACTGCGCCCAGTGCCTCGGCAGGGTGTCGGGCGCCGTGCCGGTGAAGGCCCCGAAGGCGGGCAGGATCAACTGTCCATCGCCCCACCCAAAGCAAGGCGCCCGCAGCGCATCCCGCGCCGGGCCGCGCAGCCGCAGCGTGGGGTGCAGGTGCCCGGCAATCACCGTGTGGCCGGCAACGGCCTGCGGGTGGTGGCAGGCCAGCACCGGCACATCGGCGCAAGGCAACCAGGGCTCGTTGACCAGCGCCAGAGCCAGCGTGGCCGGTGGGTCGCCCGCATGCAGGTCGTGGTTGCCGCGCACCAGGGTCATCGCCACACGGGCATGGCGCTGGCGCCAGGGCAGCAACTGCTGCCACAGCGCATCGGCCGCGCCGCTGCGTGCGTGGAGAAAGTCGCCCAGAAACACCAGGTGGTCGGCACCGGTGGCAGCGAGCACCGCATCCAGCCGCGCCAGGTTGTCCGCCGTGGTGCCATGGGGCACGGGCTGGCCTGCGCGGCGGAAGGTGGCCGCCTTGCCGAAATGCACATCCGCCACCAGCACCATGCGGGCAACGGGCCACCACAGGGCGTGCTGGGGCAGCAGCTGCAGCGCGGTGCCGCAGGGCAGGGTGATGGCGTGCGCACCGATGGTGGGCGTAGGGACAGCCGGCGTGCCGAGGGCTGCGGTGTGAAGGGGGAGCGTGGTCATCGTGCTCAGAATCCGTGGCGTCTGCGGGTACGGCGGGGGGTGTCCCCGCCCGCTGCACGGCGCGCGCGTTGTGTGCGGGCGCCGGAGCTATCGGGCAGGTCCCACGCCATATCTGTGGACTGCACCGCGTGCTGCGCCAGTTGGGTGCCCGTGGTGGCGTCGGCCGCCTGCTCCAGCGCTTGCACCATGCGCGCCAGCCGGTCGGCCAGGGTCTCGGTGCTCAGGCGCTCGCGAAAGCGCTCCACCATCAGCGGCAGGGCAAACGGGGTGGGGCGCGTGAGGGCATGGATGGACAGGGTTTGCGCCTGCATGCCGCGCAGCGTGCGGGCCAGTCGCTCCATGTCCAGCTCGTTCGCCAGCAGCTCGGCACGGGCCTGGGCCAGCAGCAGGTTGTCGGGGTCGTACTGCGCAAACACGTCGTAATAGAGCGACGACGAGGCCTGCAGCTGACGGCTGCTGCGCTGCTCGCCGGGGTGGCTCTGGAAGATCAGGCCCGCAATGCGCGCGATCTCGCGAAAGCGCCTGCGCGCCATTTCGGTGGCGTTCAGGCTGGCCAGCACTTCATCTTCGAGCCCGCTACCGATGGTGGTGTGTGTGCCTTCGCCGATCAGGCGCGGCAGCAGCGCGAGCCAGTCCACGGGCTTGGCCGACAGCAGCTCCAGCCCGTAGTCATTGACCGCGATGGAGAAGGTGTTGGGCACCTGCTGCGACGCGCGCCAGCCCAGCAGCCCGGCCAGGCCCAGGTGCACCAGGCGGCCCGCCAGTGGGTACAGGTACAGGTGCCAGCCCTCGCGCGTGTGCAGGGTCTCGGCCACCAGGCGGCTGGGTGTGGGCAGGGCCGACCAGGCCTGTTGCAGCTCCAGCAGTGGCTGGGCGCAGCACATCTCGGGCGTGGTGAACTTGCCGCGCTCCGCCTGCGCCAGCTGTTCCAGCATCGCATCGGCCAGCGTGTTCGACAGCGGCATGCGTCCTCCGCTCCAGCGCGGTAGCGCAGCGCTGCCCTTGGGGGCGATGCGCACATAGGCCGTCATCTGCTGGGTGCGCACCAGCTCCAGCAGCCGGCCTGCAAACATGAACACATCACCCTTGCGCAGCCGGGCAATAAAGCTCTCTTCCACCGAACCCAGACGCCCGCCGCTCACAAACTGCACCTGCATGCTGGCATCGCTCACGATGGTGCCGATGTTGCTGCGGTGGCGGCGCGCCAGGCGCGCATCGGGCACGCGCCACACACCTTCGTCGTCGGGCACCACGCGGTGAAAATCCGGGTAGGTGGCCAGCGATGCGCCGCCCTGGCGCACGAACTGCAGCGCCCACTGCCAGTCGTTGTCGGCCAATGCAGCATAGGCCGGTGCGCGCCGCACTTCGGCCAGCAGCGCATCGGGCACAAAGCCGCCGCCGAGCGCCACGGTGACCAGGTGCTGCACCAGCACGTCAAGCGGCGCACGCGGCGTGTGCCGGTCTTCAATGCGGCCCTGCGCCAGTGCGTGGCGCGCAGCGGCTGCCTCCACCAGCTCCAGGCTGTGCGTGGGCACCAGCGTGATGCTGGAGCTGCGCCCCGGCGCATGGCCCGAGCGGCCCGCACGCTGCACCAGCCGCGCCACGCCCTTGGCCGAACCGATTTGCAGCACCTGCTCCACCGGCAAAAAGTCCACGCCCAGGTCCAGGCTCGATGTGCACACCACGGCCTTGAGCTGCCCGGCCTTCAGGCCTTGTTCCACCCAGTCGCGCACCTCATGCCCCAGCGACCCATGGTGCAGTGCGATGGTGCCGGCCCAGTCGGGCCGTGCCTCCAGCAGCGCCTGATACCAGCGCTCTGCTTGCGACCGGGTGTTGGTGAACACCAAAGTGGACGCCGCCGCTTCGATCGACTGCACCACCTGCGGCAGCAGGCTCAGCCCCATGTGGCCAGCCCACGCAAAGCGGTCGGCACGCGCGGGCAGCATCACCTGCACCTCTAGCCGCTTGTCGATGCGGCCCTGCACCAGCACGGCGGGCGGTGGCTGTGGCGCACCCGCCGCGCTGGGCACGGGCTGCGGCAGCAAGGTGTGCAGGGCCTCCTCCAGGTTGCCCAGCGTGGCCGACATGCCCCACACCTGCAGCGCCGGGTTCCAGTCCGATAGGCGCGCCAGCGCCAGCTGCACCTGCACGCCGCGTTTGTTGCCCACCAGCTCGTGCCACTCGTCCACCACCACCAGCCGCGCGCTGGCCAGGCGCTCACGCGCATCGGCGCGCGCCAGCAGCAGCGACACGCTTTCGGGCGTCGTCACCAGCAGCGTGGGCAGGCGGCGGTCTTGCGCGGCGCGCTCGCCGCTGGCCGTGTCGCCCGTGCGCAGGCCGCTGGTCCAGGTGGGCGCGAGGTCGGGCAGCGGTGCTTGCAGGGCGCGCAGCGAATCAGCCGCCAATGCGCGCATGGGCGTGATCCACAGCACGGTGAGGGGCGGTGCGGCAGCGCGGCGCGTGCGCAGGGCGTTGCGGGCGTTGGGGACTTTGGGGGCATCTTCTGGCGCTGGTGCAGCATCGGCCCAAGCCAGATGCTGCAGCGCGCCCAGCCACACCGCATAGGTCTTGCCCGCGCCCGTGGTGGCGTGCAGCAGCCCCGAGCGGCCCTCGCCCATCGCGTTCCATACCTCTTGCTGGAAGCCGAAGGGCTGCCAGCCGAGTGCAGCCATCCACGTGGCTGCGCCGGTGGGCGGCGGTGGCAACGGTTTCATTCTGCGTGGGGTCCGCGCGCACGGCTTAGCGCACGGGACAGCGCCGAGGCATTGCCATACCCTGCGGTTCGGGCTGCTTCCTTTAGGCCCTTACCCAGCTCCACTGCGCGCTGGGCAAGGGCCAGACGGATGGCCGAAAGGTATCTGCCTGGCGTTCGCTTCATTACCTTGCGGAACGTGGACGCAAATGCGGTGCGCGACATGCCCGCCACCTCGGCCAGTCGTTCCAGCGACCAGTCGAACCCTGGGCGCTGGTGCATCGCCACCAGTGCCTTGGCAATGCGCGGGTCCGCCAGGCCGTTGAACAGGCCGGTGCCGTGTGGGCTGGGGTGGGCGACAAGGTGGCGAAGCAGGCCGATGAAAAGGATGTCGCCCGCGCGGTTGAGCAGCGCGGGCTGGCCACATCGCGGCGCTGTCAGTTCCGTCTCGATCATGGTCAGCGCCAGGTGCAGCGCTGGATCCTCGTCCACCAAAGACATGACACGGGGCTCTGCAAACTCTTCCAGAAACAGCGCGGACACCGGGCCGGTGAGCTGGGTGTGCGCGCAGATGAGGCGGCCGCTGCGAGGTGACGGAGTTTCTTCCAGCCGATGGGCTTGCGCAGCGCGCAGTGCCACCAGGGCCCTGCCCTCCACCGGTATCGATATGCCATTCCCACGCAGGCGCATGGCGCCACCGCTGAGCAGGTAGACGCACAGGGCCTGGCTGTTGGCTCTTTCTGCAGGAGCGTCGAGGCCATCGGCATTCGCTGTAGTCAGCGTGACCACCGGGGCCAAGCCCTCCAGCAGGGCAGAAAGACGGTCTAGGTGTGGAGGGGGCATCTGTACGAAATGCAATGAAAAATGTATTTTGTTTGCCTTTAGTTCAACATACTGGCGCTATCCCGTCAATCGTTGCTTCTGCTACGAGCGGGCCCACCCTCAAGGAGACTTCCGTGACCCCTTCCGTTCTGACCCCCCGTCTGCCGGTTCCCGCCCTGAACCTGCCGCTCACGACTGGCGAGCGCTTCGTGCTCGGCGCCGAGCCGGGCGAGCGTTTCGACCTTGTCGTGTTCTATCGGGGCCTGCATTGCCCGATCTGTGCCAAGTACCTGATGGAGTTGGAACGTCTGGTGCCCGAGTTCGAAAAGCGGGGCGTCAAGGTGATCGCGGTGTCGAGTGATGGCGCTGAGCGAGCACAGGCCATGGCTGAAAAAGTCAAGGCCGGTGTTTTGCGCCTGGGCCACAGCCTGAGCCTGCACAGCGCTCGCCAGTGGGGTCTTTACATCAGCGCCTCGCGGGGCAAGACGTCAATCGGTATTGATGAGCCACCGTTGTTCAGCGAACCGGGGGTGTTCATTGTCCGCCCGGACGGTACGCTGTACTACGGCTCCACGCAGACCATGCCCTTTGCGCGCCCATCGTTCCAGGATCTGCTGGGTGCCATCGACTTCGCCATTTCCAGCGACTACCCAGCACGTGGTGAGTACACCGGCAGCCTTTGAGCGGTGGTCAGTAGGGCCCCGCAGGGGGCAGCAGCGCGGCTAGCGTCTGCAAAGTGTCGGCCTCGGCCACGGGTTTGTCTTGCCGCCAGCGCAGCATGCGCGGAAAGCGCACCGCAATGCCGCTCTTGTGGCGCGGGCTGCGCGCAATGCCTTCGAAGCCTAGCTCAAACACCAGCGTCGCGTCCACGCTGCGCACGGGCCCGAAGCTCTCGCGCGTGGTCTTGCGGATGATGGCGTCCACCTGCGCAATCTCGGCGTCCGTCAGGCCCGAATAGGCCTTGGCAAAGGGCACCAGTTGCCGGTCCGGGTCGTCCTGCGGCCCGGTCCACACGGCAAAGGTGTAGTCGGTGTAGAGGCTTGCGCGGCGACCATGGCCGCGCTGGGCGTAGATAAGCACCGCGTCCACGCTCATGGGTTCGATCTTCCACTTCCACCACACGCCCATGTCCTTGGTGCGGCCCACACCGTAATGGGCGCTGCGGTGCTTGAGCATGAAGCCCTCGGTGCCCATGCTGCGCGCGGCCTCGCGCTGGCGAGCTAGGTCTTGCCAATCGGCGCCATGCAGCAACTCGCTCAGGTGCAAGGTCTTGTGCGGTGCGGGTGCGATGGTGGCTTCATCAGGCTGTTGCAGCGTGGCCTCCAGCAGCGTACGGCGGGCCTGCTGCGGCTCTTGGCGCAGGTCCTGCCCGGCGTGTTCGAGCAGGTCGTAGGCCACCATCACCACGGGCAGCTCGCGCAGCAGCTTTGGGGTCAGCGTCTTGCGGCCCAGGCGCTTTTGCAGGTCGGCAAAGGGGCGGGGCTGGGGCTCGCCCGGCAGCCACACCAGGATCTCGCCATCGACCACTGTGCCGTCAGGGAGCTGCTCCATCGCGGCCTCGGTCAGTTCGGGGAAGCGGTCGGTCACCAGCTCTTCGCCGCGCGACCAGATCCACACCGTACCGCCCCGGCGCACGATCTGCGCGCGGATGCCGTCCCACTTCCATTCCACCAGCCAGTCACCTGGAGTGCCCAGCAGTGCGGGCATCTCGGCCACGGGCTGGTTGAACGGGTGGGCCAGGAAGAACGGGTAGGGCTGGCCTGCATCGGCAGCATCCTGCTTACTGGCATCGTCGTCCACCGGCGCGATCAGCGCCTGGTAGTCGCTGGCCTGCGGCTGCCGGCCGATCTGCGTGTAGCCCATCAGCCGGTGCGCAATGCGCTTGGGGTCCAGCGCGCTCACCGTGGCCAGCGCCTGCGTCACCTGCAGGCGCGACACGCCCACGCGGAAGTTGCCGGTGATGAGCTTGAAGTACACAAAGCGCTGCTCGGGCGCCAGCATGTTCCATTGCGTGCGCAGACGGGTATCGGCCTCATCGGGCGGCAGGGCGCGCAGGGGCAGCAGCTGAGCCATCCATTCGGCCAGTGTCAGTTCGGTGGGCTGGGTGGGCAGCGGCAGCAGCAGCGCCAGCGTTTCGGCCAGGTCGCCCACGGCCTGGTAGCTTTCCTCGAACAGCCACTCGGGCAGGTCCGCAGCCTCTTGCGCCAGCACCTTGAGGCGCTTGGTGGGCGCCATCTGGCGGGGTTTGCCGCCTGCGAGAAAGTAGGTGGCCCAGGCCCCATCGGCAGGCGGCACCACGCGCAGGTAGGCCACCAGCGCCGCGAGCTTGGCCGACTGTGCGGTGGTGGCGTCGAGCGCCTGGAACAGCTGGGCAAAGGCCTTCATGCGGCTGCCTCGGGTGTGGGTGCGCTGCCTGGCACCTCAGGCGCCGCCCCCGCATCGTCCTCGTTATCGTCGGCGCCGTATTCGGTGGCAAACACCTGGGCGTCCAGCCCCTGCTCGCACAGCCAGCGCACCATCACGGCCGTGCTGCCGTGCGTCACGATGACGCGCTCCGCGCCGGTGGCACCAATGGCTTTCTGCAAACTCGGCCAGTCGGCGTGGTCGCTCATCACAAAGCCCCGGTCCACGCCCCGGCGTCGGCGTGCGCCGCGCACCAGCATCCAGCCGCTGGCAAACGCGTCAGAAAACTCCCCAAAGCGCTTGAGCCAAGGGGTGCCGGCGGCCGAGGGCGGCGCCAGCACCAGCGCGCGTTTTAGGTCGGCCTTGGTGAGGCCTGGGTCCGTCACGCGCAGCGTGGGCGGCAGGTCCACGCCTGCCGCGCGGTACACGGCGTTGAGCGGCTCCACCGCGCCATGCACCACGATGGGCCCGATGCTCGCGTCTACGCCGTGCAGCAGCCGCTGCGCCTTGCCAAACGCGTAGGCATACAGCACGCTGGCCTTGCCGGCCGCTGCGTTGGCCGCCCACCAGGCCTTGATGTCGGCAAACAATGCAGGCTGCGCAGGCCAGCGGTAGATGGGCAGGCCGAAGGTCGATTCGGTGATGAAGGTGTGGCAGCGCACGGGCTCGAACGGCGGGCAGGTGCCGTCGTCTTCCAGCTTGTAGTCGCCCGAGGCCACCCACACCTGACCGGCGTGTTCGATGCGCACCTGGGCCGAGCCCAGCACATGGCCCGCAGGGTGTAGCGACACGCGCACGCCGTGGTGGTCAATGGTGTCGCCATAGGCCAGCGTCTGCAGGTCGATATCGGCGCCCAGCCGGTTGCGCAGCGTGCCCTCGCTGTCCTGGTGCGCCAGGTAGTGCGCGGAGCCCATGCGCGCATGGTCTGAATGCGCATGCGTGATCACAGCCCGGCTCACCGGCCGCCAGGGGTCGATGTAGAAATCACCCGGTGGGCAGTACAGGCCTTCGGGGCGGTGAACGATCAGGTCGCAGTCGGGCATGGGCACAAAGGCATCGTAGGTGGCAAGCCAAAGCCGGGGAGCGGGCTGGGATTTGCAGAACTGGAGTTTGTCACTAAAATTTGAATAGAAATGGCCTCTAGCGCTTATCCTTAAAGCGCTAGCAGCTATGAAATTATGAGTAATGGGCCCCGTCAGCCATTGCTGCTGGTGGCACCTTGCCTCACCCCATCATCGTGCGCGCACCGTCCCCGTCTGCAGGCCAACACCGCTTTTGTATGCACACCGAAATCGCCCTTCCTGCGGACGCCCCCGCCGTCGCTTCCGTCTTGCGCGAGGCGGCGCAGTGGCTGGTGGACCGAAACATCCCCCTCTGGGCTGTGGCGGGTTTTACCGATGAAGGCGTGTTGCAGGATGTGGAAGGCGGCCTGTATGTGGCCGCCAAAGCGGGCGGCGCAGTGGTGGGCGTGGTGCGCTTTCAGCGCGAAGACCCGGCCTTTTGGCCGGATGCAGAGCCGGGCAGTTCGGCGTTTTTGCACAAACTCGCGGTGCGGCGTGCGTGGGCGGGGCAGGGCGTGTCTGCCGCGCTGCTGGCGTTCGCGTGCGAGCACGCCCGAGGCCTGGGCCTGCGCTATCTGCGGCTGGATTGCGTGGCCGACCGGCAACCGTTGCGCAGGCTGTATGAAGGATTTGGCTTTGCCCTGCACGACTGTGTGTGGAAGGGCCGCAGAGAATTTGCGCGGTACCAGATCGAGCTTCAGCGGTCGCTGTAGCTGTACCGACCTGGTCGCCAATACCGTCACAAGGAGTCCATTCATGCGCCGTGTTTGCGTCTTCCGCTGGTTCTCCTTTTCACCGCTGCTGGCCGTTGCCATGGCAGCGCCGCTGGCATTCGCCCAGGTCGCTGGCAGCCCGGCTCCACGCACCAACGCCTTCAACGACCCGTTTGTCCAGGTCACCTCCGCCATCGCGCAGTGCCCCGTGCCCGAAGGCCCGCTCTACACCGAGGCCGAAGTGCGAGAGCTGGCGCACGTGCGCTCGCAACACGGCGGCAGCTGCCACCGCGTGGGGCGCTGCCGCCTGCCCAACTCGTACCTGTACGACGCCGAGATCATCCCGCGCGTGCAGCGCTACATCCAGCAGGATGGCCGTTTTGACGACACCAGCGTGTGGGTGCTGGGCGAGCGGCGGCTGGTGACACTGATGGGTTGTGTGCAGTCGCAGGCGCAGGCCGAGGCGCTGGAGAAAGCCGTGTGGCTGGTGGACGACGTGATGGGGGTGATCAACCTGCTGCAGGTGGGCGTTGAGCGCGATGGCGTGCGCTACCCGGTGCGGTCAGTGCCGTAGCCGGTGCACCGGCCTGCCACGGCCCTTTTATCCCAGCCGCACCCGGCGCGCAATCGGTCCCGACACGGGGCTTGCATCGCCGGTGCCACACATGGCGCGTGGGGGCTTGGGCTGGCCTGTTTCCTGCTGCATATTGCCGTTTCTCCTATTTCATCAAGGAAATTTCGCCATGCACTTCAAGCGGTCCCTGCTTGCGGCCGCCACCCTGGCCCTGGCAACCGTTGCTCCCACCGCGTCGGCAAAACCGTTCAAGTGGGCAGGCTCCAGCGACATCCAGACCATGGACATCCATTCGCAAAACAGCGCCCTGGGCAATGGCATCCATGCGGCTGTGTATGAGTCGCTGGTGATGTTCAACAGCCGCACGCTCAAGGTCGAGCCGCTGCTGGCCACCTCGTGGCAGCAGGTCAGCCCCACGCAGATGCGCTTCAAGCTGCGCCAGGGCGTGAAGTGTTGATTTCCACGCAAACCTAACCCACCATTTCCATCTCGATCTGACCCACCCTGGTTCGTGAACTTCACGCTCACGTTGTGGATAAGTTCTTGGTCGCCTTCTCCTTCTTGGTGGTCTGTGGTGG
>Ga0209958_1000315_pt1 | contig 113588 bp, 134 predicted proteins | sample ThiBio_inoc_plan_FD_183942 | JGI IMG/M metagenome (GOLD analysis project Ga0209958, IMG submission 183942) | Wastewater bioreactor microbial communities from Cape Town, South Africa - Thiocy_inoc_plan (SPAdes) | ecosystem: Engineered > Bioremediation > Thiocyanate > Unclassified | place: South...
GCATTGTCCCGACAGCTTCACACACCACCGTTACCAGCGATGCATGTGTCGGTAGGTTACCGCTGACGAAACAGCGGGTCTGGTCATATTGCCAGACAATCACTTATGCGGCGTCTCGTCGCACCCACGCTTCTTCGATTATGAACGCCTTCCGATTTGAACGCAGCCTCATTTTCTGGGTAAATACATCCATGATAATGAGGGTAGTGATTGGGAACAGAATCGGGTGATCCTTGATGGCATCGATCTCAAAAACAATAAAAGGCTCGTCAAGCAGGGTTGTGTCCATTTCATCATTCAAGATCGTTTGGTACTCACCGCCGCGGTAAAACTTCTTAAGAATGAATTTAAAGTTGTCAATGGCGAACTCCACACTATGCGCTGCGGTGATACGTTTTAGTTCTTCGATTGCAAAGTCATAGAAAGTATTGAAAGACAGTTCGCTTTGCGGACGGTCGTTATCGAAATGTTGCTTATAATATGCTTCGATTACATCCGAAACAGCGGTTTCTTCTGTCGATGCCAATGATCCGCTTCCTTTCCATAGAAGACCTATCAAACTTTTCAGGAACTGCTTCTTCTCGGTTGTGAACTCCTCCCTTCTGATCTTGAAAGGATTCATGGTGATTGGCTTTTCCTCTGAATATGTTATGTACTTGCCGTTATAGTATTGGCAAATTCCAGAATACGAATGGCCGGTATCGATCAATACAATGTCTGTGTCATATAATGCATATTGTCTCAGAATATGGTTCATCACAAAAGATTTACCTGTTCCTGATGGTCCGAGTACAAACTTGTTTCTATTGAAAATCCTACCTGAGTTGAATGCATTTTCAGTGGGATCGATTGAAACAGGTACTCCCTGACGATCTGAGAAGTAAATTTGGAATGTCGATTCTTCGTCAGTCAGAAGACATTCCTTGAAAAAAAAACACAACGCTGCATCTGAGGTCGTCAGAAATCTGTCATAGTGTTTCAACTCTGAGGTATTCCCAGGTAATGCAGCACGGAACAGCTCTAACTGGTTGTAGGCATTCTTCGATGGTAATATTCCATGCGTAAAAAGTGCACTTTCAACATAGTTAAATGCTTTCTCGATATCGGTCGCATCCGCTCTAAGGATCAGATTATAATGTGCATACACAATCATTTGATTGTGTGTTGCTACATCTGTTTGCAGAAGCTCTATATCCTTCGCACTAAGAAGATTGTCAGGGTCAGGAACGCCTTTGTGCCTGCGCATCTTAATGTCTAGAACATCATGCGTTTTGCGCTGATCAGGTATAAAAATCACCTGATTATAAATCATAACCTTGTAATTCGGAACCGTATGAAGAAATGACATTGTATCAACAGGAAACCTTGTCCCAATATCATTGCGCTCTTTGTAGGGTGAAACTTTATTGGGAAAGTCCAGAGAATCTATATCAACAAGGGTTATATTTTTTACAACGTCATTGCTCATACGTATGCAATCATCCGACGCTTTAAAATTGTCGAAGCTGAACGACTGGCGTCCAAAGTCCAGTGCAATGACTCTTTTAGTGTATTCAGTGATCGCAGCGGCGCTAAGCGCGACCGGTGACATTTTTGCCTGAGCAAGAAGGTCAATAACCTTGTTTACCTTTTGATGAAAAAGTTTATACTCCTTGTCTGAGTGTTTCATGAAGGAGCTTTTCACAGTCCGGGTAATGATCAGGTACGTTTGGATTTCCGAAAAGCTCCTACCCTCGAAATGCTCGTTATATTTCTGATCCAAGTAATCACGGTTTTGCTTCGGAGTATATTTTTTATGAGAAAATACATCCTGCTTTTGAATTACATGACCCGCTCCAAGTATTTTGACCATGTTATCAAAAAGCGTGTGAAAATCATTGTACCCGTCACTATCAGCTGAATACTGGATTACGGGATTGGTGATCTTGATGATTGCGCTATGATCCCCTGGCTTATTGTAGATGTTTCCCATTGAGTTATCATCTTCAACGCCGATGTAGGGTATTTTAAATTCGTTTTTTCTTGCCATAATCCAAGTTGTTTGGGATGATGTAGATACCTCTTGCCCGACTTTTACTATGAAGCCCTTTCTTTTGCTGTAAACCGGTTACAGAGTAGCCGATAATTATGCAGATAATCATCATAACCGCTCCAACGAAACCATTTACCATTGTCCCGACCACACCGCCGATGACCACTGAGCCTACTATTGCTCCGATGCCCCACCCGATAAACTTCCCCTTGAAGCCCTTAAAAACAAGGGGCTTTTGAAGCCCCTTGTAAACGTTAAATACCTTCTTTTCCAATTTGCTATACGAAAAAGGCTTTGATCACTACGCTCACCAAAACAAGGAATATGCAAGAGCCAAACCAGCCCATCAACTCCTTGTTAATGTCACGTTCACCGGAGTTCCAGAGGATAAAAACACGAACACCTCCAATCAATCCGACACATGCGCCAATTCCTAAACCCAAAGTGGCTAGCGGATCAAGATAGGTTGCCAACTCCGATCCGGCTGCGTTAATACCTGCTACACCGTCGGCCTTTGCGCTATTTGCAAGTGCTCCCGAAAGGAATAGTCCGAATGCGATTGCTAACTTGGTTTGTAATTGTTTGATCACTTTTTTCATCTTACTTAATTGTTTGTTTATGTGAAACTTATATGGAAATGCATCAAGAAATAATCAGTTTGGTAATCCCTCCCAGGAGCACTAGAAAAATGCACGAACCCATCCACCCCATGATCTCCCATTCTATGTCGCGCTGACCTTTTTGCCAGATGATGAAAATTCTGATACCCCCAACTATGCCTACCAGTGCACCTATTGCCAAGGACAGGTTAGCAAGCGGTTGGTAGAAAGTTGCCACATCATTGGTGGCGCGGTTAATACCCGCGATTCCGGGAGCTTGTGCATACGCTTGAAGAATGCTCAACAAGAGCATTGCAAGCAATGAGCTGATTTTTTTCACAGGATTAGTAGTTTATATCAGCAGTCATTGCGAGTGCCCCCTTTCGAGCACTTGCAATAATTTCATTAAGTGTTAATCCTTGTGTTCGCACAGGAGGAATAATCCCCCCGATGTTGTTATAGATATCCTCTATTGGGCTATCCTTTTTTTTTTCAACTTTTTGGATTTCAAAGGACTCTTCGGACGAAGAAAGCGAAGGGACTGAAGCCGAAGAAGATTCAATATGAACTTCTTCGACTTCAACCATTTGTAGATCAGAATCTTGATATAATCCACTTACGTCAAGTGAATCATCGTCACCGCCGGTTGGTGACTTGACATTTCCGCCTCGCATAAAATCGATCAGAAATGCGATGGCATAATAGGCTAAATAGATAAGAAAAAGCCAAGTGATAAATTTACTCCAAGTCATAGCATTACTGTTTAATTGTCCTATTCCAATTGCGGGCTTCTACCCGACTCCTCATTTATAAAATGCACAAAATCAGGGTTTTTACGTAGAAAGTCGCGAACCAAGTAGTTCACAAACTTCACTGTTGGGATTCCTGTTGTCGCTTTAACCTTAGCGAAGAATGTGTCGTACTCCTTAGCCAGTTCAACCAGTTTCTTTTTACCAATTGTCTCGGGCCGCTCCCAGTTGATAACTTCGTTTAAATCAAAGCTTGAACTGGCCACACTCTCGACTTTGCTAGCGGAAACACCCTTCACTACTGTTTTCGGCTGTTCGCTTACAACCGTTTCCTTTTCCTGAGTCAATTCAATCGGATCAGCATCAGTTTTGGCTTCTACCTCTTGCGACTGAACTATTGCCGCTTCTGGCTCCTCTTTCACTTTTGGCGCATCAATGACCGCCGTTTCAACCGTCGCCTCCTTTGGCTGATCTGTAACCGTGTCGGCTGTTCCTTTCTGCTTAATTGCGCTTGTCAGAGCCTTAATATCTATCTTATTGTTCTTAGCCATTGCAAATATAGATTAAATGTGTAAAAATCAAAAAAATATAGATTTAATTTGTTAACTATTTATCCGCCCCCAAATATTTGGTGTATATCTGCTCGAATACAGGCTGAATGTTGTCAAGAATCTCTTTGCTTATAGAATATGTGTTTATTCGCTGAAACATCACCGAATCCTTAACTTCCTCAGTTATAAGACCAAACGACTTAAGATATTTGTGAACGTCAGCCTTTAACTCGTACTTCACCCCCGGCTTTATCCTATTTGGAATAAAGACGACCTTTGCATTTGGATTGATCGCATTTACAACCTGGGCAAATGTCAGCGTAGCAACGTTTGTCATTTGGTCATAACCAGTCGGAACAATGATCACATCTGCATCCTGATACACCCCTACAAGATTGTCGTCATCCATTTTCCCAGGCAAATCAATGATTACGTGCCCATCTTCGTATTTTTCAAGATAGGGTTTGATTGCTGGATAATCCTCCATATCCTGTTTCAAGACCTGATACAGCCTTGTTTCATCTAGCGTTTCCCCATCCAAAAGCGGCTTATAACCTTCTAAATCAGAGAACTCAGTCTTATGCTTATCAATCAGCTGTCCCAAATATTCATCAGTGAGCTTTGACTTTGGAGAACTTGGAAGATCATCACTTACTCCCACCGCATTGACTATTTCATTGTACACCTGCGCCCGAATGTTGCTTCTATATACCTCCCAATCGGTCTCCCATTTTTCATGAACCGAAGCCTGAAAGTCCATATCGAGAATAAGCACCTCTTCCTTCTTTTCGATAGCCAGATAGTTTGCAAACAGGATACAGAGTGTCGATTTTCCTGCTCCCCCCTTTTGATTTGCTATTAGGATTTTCATATAAAAGTCTGTTTTGTTGGTTAGTTATAAAGATGTGTAAATATACAAATAATTTATAATTTATACATAATATCTATAATATATATTACTGTAAAAATAAAAAAGCATAAAGTTGTATTTATGTATATACAACCTTATGCATAGTTAGGAATTTGTTTCGACTATCGCGAACGTCTTCTCCGACGAGCTGCTGATTCCGCAGGATCGTTCTCGTCATGGATACTGCCTATCAAATTGGAAATTTCATCAAGGCTTACCAAATCAGATTCAGGGCCATTGTAATAATCCGAACGTGTTGAAGTATACTTCGCCTCAGTTTTGTCAGGATCGGCAACCTCAGAATGTCGTCCAATGATTTGGGAGATCCCACCGGTGGCCGCTAATTGCTGTATCTCTTCATTCGTCAGAATCGAAGTTGCACTCACAATAATTTTTTCCTTGTTGTCAACCAGGAAAAACTCTGACCCTGATTTTATAACAGTAATTCGAGCTTCCTTCATTGCTTCCTTTAAGTCAGATTGATTGAAGAAAACCGAATTCAGCTTTTCTCTCAGCACCGCTTTGCTATAATCTTCCGTTATAACCACATCCGAAGCATCTACATGACTTAACTTCGCGATGATCCTTGCTTCGGCTGCACCTGGAATAATGTATCTATTAGCATCAATGAGTCGGGATTGATATTTAAGAGCCTTCAGAGATTGCGGATGAACGACCATAAAAGGGTCTATCTCCCCTTTCACACGAACAGCCCCAGCTTTGCTTAGTATCATCCCTTGCTCTTTGAACAACTTTTGCAATTGCACAAAGCCGATTCCTTTATCAACTGCTTCCATAATCTGCTCATTTGTTGCCTCAATGGAACGTTGCCCCCTATCTTCTCCCCTACCCGATTCAAGTAGCTGTTTCAGATCAAGTATCTCTGAGCCTTTGTAAACTTGTCGCTTGTTATGATCCAGTATCGAATATGAATACACGTTCATATTTTTAGCAGCATGATAGACAAGCTCTAAGCCAAACTTTTTTTTCATGTGATCGGCAAATATTGACGTATACCTTCCCTGGCTTGAAGAAGCGTTTCGACCCGGCCTCTTTTCCCCTACCCACTTCAATGAAGTATCATATCCAGATTTGTATTTTTCAAAAAGCTGCTTAACCTGGGCGATTCTCTTCGCATCATAATCTTCTTTTTTGGCCAGCAACGCTGAAACCGCCGCAAGGTCAAGTTCCCCTTGCTTTACGCCTGATCTGTAAAAGTCAATGCACTTGTCGTTTTTGGTTACTATATAGCCCTGGCTCTCCATCAAGAACTTGAATTGACCCTCTGTCGAGAACCTGTACGACTTAGTTTTGTCCATTGCCAAATCAAACTCCGTGCGCGCATCCAAGTTTAAAGACTTGGCTATGAAGTTTTGAGTCCTGACATTTTCGTAGGAATCGTCAATCTTCTTTCCATCCTGCCCGACACGCGAACTGACTATATGGATGTGATTATTGTTAGTATCACTGTGGGCATAAATCAAATACGGATTGTTTGAATATCCCATATGCCCTAGATACTTCTCCGCTATATCTGATAGCTGTTCAAAGTTGTACTCTCTACCTTCTACCGAAATCACTGCATGAAACTGAGGATTTTTGATACGTTTATTACTGGCCGAATAATCTTTGAAGTAGTCGATATAGTCCTGCTTCGTCACATTGTCGCCTTTTAGCTCCAATGCGCCAAAGTTCTTAGCAACCAGTAGCTGACTTCTGCCATCCGCTGTCTTTCGCTCGTTATATCCAACCCCATTAAATGAAGCCGTTGATCCAAGAATTACGATTACCATTTAACATAAAATATTAACACAACTAAACAACTTTCCAACTAAACGACTTAACAGGTTTACAACTATATATATACAGAACTGTTTAGTGCTAAAAATTCATAAAACACTGATATATAGCAATATAGATATACATCTTTACAGATAAATAACAAGTTGTATTTAAAACTAAACAACTTTAAATCTTCACAACTTCTTTGATTTAAGTAAAGCTGTAAATACAGCTTTCAACTTTTCTATTTCATCTTTGTATGCCGCTAGTTCTTGCCGAAACTGGCCGATCACGTAGGGATCAACCTGATTAGAGTTATATAGTGTATTAGCGTATCGAGCGAATTGGTTTACATTGCTCCCAATTTTGCCAATTTGTTCACCGATCTTATCAGTTGATAGCCGAAAGTCACGAGCTGTAATCATGAGAGTTTCCCCTCCGGCGAGCGCCCTGGCTCTTATGTATTGTGATACATCCATGCCCAGGGATTCGGCAACCTCAGTAAGCAGTTTCTTTTCATCCGCTGTAACACGGAATTTTACCATCAACGATCTATTATTTGACGAATCTTTGGTTTCCTTCATTTTCCCCAAGGTTAAATACTTTTTATCGACTAGCGAACGCAACAAACCGAGTTTCGAGGTTTGTGATCCCGAAGGGCAAGAGGTTTTTGCGGATGCAAATTTGAGAGGAACGAACAAATTTGTGGCCACAAAAACACATCTTGCAAAACACGTTTTCAACATCCGACTAGAAGGTAAAGGTAATACAATTCTACTTTCATTCAACATTTCAAATACGGCGGTAGGGGAGTCGCATGTTAGTTTTTCAAATATGCAACTATACAGCTATCTGTGCTAAGTAATAAGTCGGTCCGACTCAAATCTTAATAACTGCACCATCGGAAAACAGATTAAATGAAAGTAAGATAGATGCCTTTTTGTAAAATCATCAATAATGAAAATATGGTTTACATCTATACGTCTTACTTACATAACAACTCTACATCTAATATACTTTCTGTGAAACAATGAAGACATTTACACTACAAACAAAAAAACAATAGTACATCAAATTATAAAAACAACTAATTAGAGATGAGCTTTACTATATATACAACTATAAAGTAAAACAACTAACATGAATATTGCTTTTATATATAAATATAAAAAAGCATATACATTTAACCAACTATTTTTATTTACATATATACAGTTATACAGTTACACAGTTATACAGTTATACAGTTATACAGTTATACAGTTATACAGTTACACGGTTATACAGTTATACAGTTATACAACTTTTTGCATTTATATCTTCCCAACTTTCTGTAAAACATCAAAAACGTTTTCTCGTGAAACCAAGAAGCATTTTATTTGTCATAACAACTATTATGATGGTTAAGATTACAGAAAAATATTTCAGGATACCCCCATGGGAGTCAAGCTCTGCACAAATGAAAAACGGGCCGAATATATTAAACAGGATGAATGCTAAAACTTTCATGATCGTCGTGATTTATCGAGTTATAAAACAAAATGACTACTGATTCTAACGGTAGGTTCAAACCGTCGGCCAGCAAGATCAGCTCGGACAGTTTAAAATCTCCCAGGCGTCTCGCTTTACGATTAGAAAACGAGTTCGGATTCAGACCGATAACATTGGCTATCAACCGTTTACTTAGAAATTGATAAAGATCGGTTACCGTCCGTATTTTTCCTTCCAAAATTAGAGTCTTTGCAAAGCGCAATTTTTCCACATTTATATCCTCCATGTTAGTATTGTCGAGTGTGAGTGTTATCTGAAAGCAAGACACAAATATACTAAATAGTATATACCGTTATATTATTTCGTATACTAAACATCAAAGATTTCAACAAATTGTACCATACATTACAAACCAGGATGGGATAGAAATCACTAACAAGTCAAAATCTGCATAGTCCAAAAAACAAACCAAAGAAAATTTGGATTAACTAATGTTTTAGTTCACAGCCGCTGGGAACAAAGGTTTTTTTCCCTTTTGGTTCATCAACTGTCAATTGAAAAATTCTCAAAATCAAATTGATTTGATCGCGCAGGCGCGCGCGCGTATAGATAACTGTTTTTACATTAAAAGCAAAAGTAATAGTAAATACCTATTTACGAGGAATTTAGCACACTAACTTAACCCACACCAGACAAAGCATAAACGACAATTGTTAGTGATTGCATTAGCTAACAGTTAGTAATTGCATGTAGATAAGTGACTGTATCGTAAGTAATTGCACCCACAATTGTGAGTAATTGCATGTTCGAGAGTATGCCGTATTATTAGTCTTTGCATACAGTATGGTAAGAAATTGCATACAGGATTGATGCAAAAGTTAGAAGGAATTGTTAGTACTAACTTTTTAATCTAACTTTTATGTATTTACTTTACACTATCATTCACCATCACAATCAGCGTATCATGATATTAGAGAACCCGCAGAGCATAGTAAATATCTCTAACATACTGAATCTCACTAGGCAAGAGTTTTCAATCATTGAGAAACATCTGTTTCTGTTAACTCTCTGGAAGCTCAAAGCTAGTCAGGTATACGACAAGCATGCAGAAGATTCAAATGAACCTTTGGTGATCCAGATTCCGATCAAAGAACTGAAAGAAACCAACGTCTCACGGATCAGGGATGCCCTCGACAAGATCACATCGAGAAAGATATATTTTGAGGACAACACCAAAAATAAAGAGCATTACGGTTACCGTGTACCATTTCCATCCGCTGATTATTTCGCTAAGGAACGCTCATATGGATATGTCGAGTTAAAACTGAATCCTGATTGTAAAAAGCTCTTCCTTGAACTCTCGAAGGGTTATACAAAAACCGACATTAGTGCTGTATTCTCCCTAAAAAGTACCTATTCCATACGAATGTATGAACTAATGTCGATGGCCGCAAAACATGGTTCTTGGACAGTAGAGCTGGAAAAGCTGAAATTTCTTATTGGCCTCGATTTGGTTAAATACAAAAGTTTCACACAGTTTGAAAAAAACATCCTGGAATACTCTCAGAAAGAGCTTTGGGATCACTGCAATATTCATTTTGAATGGGAAGTTGCTGAAAAGCAACGAAAAAAGATAACCGCACTAACTTTCCACATCACCACCCGGAAGACACAGGAGAGCAGAGAGATCAATTACTTCGCGGAAGAACAAACCGCCTGGGCTGACAATCTTACCCCCATACAAGTAAGAGACTATTTTACCACTATTCAACACGCATACAATTTTACCGCTGAGCAGAGAGAATTTATAGTATCAAGTCGACCGGTATTCAGTGAATTTGTAAGGATGCATTCTATCATTGAAACGAAGATTGAACAAGGCAAGCCGGTGCTAAACCGCACTGCATACATGGCAAAATCGCTGAAATTTGATAAAATTAAGTTCAATAAACCGGCAAAAAAGGCTAAAAATTCAACTCCTTTATTTGACGAACATAGCTAATACCCCCGTGAGGCAGTAGAAATCCCTAATTGTTAGTCAATGCAGCCAGATTAAAAACTCCTTATTTTTAGCAGAATATATGTGAAAAAACGGAGCTCTTAAAGGGAAAATAGAACTTGTCTTGACAAAAAATATACTAAAAAGTATATTTTAGATCATTAAAACGCACAATTTTCCAACCCAATTGTTAGTTAATGCATGCAGCAAATAGCGATTATTGTTAGTTAATGCATGCAGATTGGCGCTAATTGTTAGTCAATGCAGCCAGATCAAAAATTCCCTAAAATCCATTGCATATATACACAAAAATGGAATCCATCACTTCCGATTATCGACATGCAAGACCAAAAATATACTATAAAGTATAGTTGTGTTCAGGAAAAAGCATATTCAACAGCACTAATTGTTAGTTAATGCATGCAGCCAACAGGGCTATTGTTAGTTAATGCATGCAAGGCGGCCCAATTGTTAGTCAATGCAGCCAGAGGAAAAGTACCATAAAAATGCTCAATTTATCATGAAAAAAGGGTATTTGCTTGTAGAAAATTCAAAATAAAGTACAATTCAATATTGGTTTATTATAACCAATTTACACTGTAAGGTTTTTTATTGTTAGTAAATGCATGCAAGAATCGCCATTTATTGTTAGCTAATGCATGCAGATTACTTGGATGGCTAATGTGAGATCATTCATTCTGACAACAAAATAGGATAGGAAGGCACAAATTCATCAGTTAACGAACCGCGATGCCTAGGAGCGCAGCTCACGGCTGGCCGGTGCCTGATCCGGGCGGGTGTTGTTAACAATGAACTAGCTGCCGGTGGCGATATCAGGATCTTCCTGGTTAAATAATGTTAACAATCGTGCGGCGCTCAGCTGCCAACCAGGTCAAATTCCGGAAGACGATTGTTAGCAGGAAAATGAGCTAAAAGGGAAAAAATTACTTCATAGAATTCATGAAGATTCTGACTATCACCAGAATGTCAGTTTCAAGGGCTTTGGACAATGCGATGATCTCAGACAATTTAAATTCTCCCGGCTCATTCGATTTAAAATTACTGAAACGGGTAGCGTTAAGATTTAAAATTTCAGCAATGACCTTTTTAGGAACTTGCTTGTAGAGTTCCTCCAAAGTAGTTACTCTACCTGACGCAATCAACTCCTTTGCGTTGTAAAACCTTTCATCCTTATCAGGCATATTCACTTATACTTTTTAATAACTACAATTATACGAAAAACGATATTTCAGTACAAGTCTGGATTTGTTCTTCAAATTTCTAAATTTGTAAGGTACATTACAAATAAAACAAATGAACGGGATTACTAAACAGCAGTTCAACACCCTGGAAGACCTCTTTACTTACTATAATGAGGCACTGTTCGCAAGCTCCTTGCCTTTCTGCTTGGTAAATCTTTCCAGACACAGAAATGCAGCTGGCTTCTTCATTCAAGGAAATTGGCAAGCGGCGAACGGAGACAAAAAGCACGAAATATCAATAAATCCCGATATTTTGAGGATGGGGGATGAATATTGGCATTCGACCTTGATTCATGAAATGGTACACCTGTGGCAGTGTGAATTTGGTAAACCTTCACGTAGAAACTACCACAATAAAGAGTGGGCAGCAAAGATGATCGAAGTAGGGCTTATGCCTACCGATACAGGCCAACCGGGTGGAAAGACAACGGGACAGAATATGTCTGATTATGTCATAAGAGGGGGAAGTTTTGATCAAGCTTTCTCCGCAATAACGAAAATGCAACTTTCTAATTTACTTTTACCTTATAAAAGCACCAACGGTTACATTGCGAATATTGAAAATACTAATGAAGCAGGAGGGGATGAAAAGGAAGAAAAAGCAGGGAAATCAGGAAAGAGAATCAAGTACACCTGTGAGTGCGGGACCAATGTGTGGGGCAAATCAGGATTAGAATTGCATTGCAATAGCTGCGACACGGATTTTGAGGAACAAGACTAATCTGTTAACATTTTAAAAAGAGTAGACTCGTTTAAATTAGCTGATCAGGCCCTGTTCCAAAGGAGTAGTGTTAACAATCCATATGTAGCACGCAAGAACATCCCGCTCAAAATTGACAATTATTGTTAACTGGTTACCAGACCACTATCTAACTAAAAATTATTTTGTCGAAAAAATATTACTTATAACAAATTTCTCAGTCTCAACATCAAATGAAGAACGCATCACAATCTGACAAGGAGTTGGTAATCTCGATTTTATCGAAAGCATTTAAGACAAACAAAAGCGTCGAATATATTCTAAAGGATACATCTGACGCCCGGTTGAGAGCTTTAATGGAGTACTCTTTCGACACGTGCATGGCATCAGGTAAAGTAATGCTTTCCGATGACAGGCAGGCATGCGCCTTAATCTCTTACCCGGATCAGAAAAAATCAACATTGAAAAGCACAATTGCAGATATAAAACTAATTTTAAATGGAGTAGGTATTGGGAACATTTCAAAGGTACTGGACAGGGAAAAGAAAATAGCCGCAAACTACCCAAAAAAAGAGATATACTATCTTTGGTACATTGGCGTTCTCCCTGAAAGTCAGGGTAGGGGATTGGGTGGAAGGCTTCTCTCCGAGATAATTGACGATGCCAAATCAATGGAGAGGCCGATTTATCTCGAAACATCAACAACTGAAAATTTAAGGTTTTACGAAAGATACGGATTAAAAGTTTATGGTCACATAGATTTTATATACCGTCTTTTCTTAATTAGAAATGATTAATGCTAATAGGAGATACTGATTTACACATAGTGACATTTCTATTTATCATTTTGGAAATAGTAATGCTCATTATACAAGGTATATTTTATTTACAAAAACCAGAAGAAAAAAGTAGGAAGTATTACATTATTCTACTTGCACTGCTTATTGTAAAAAACATAGCAATGGGTCTATTCCCAGACCCTAAAATTACATTCATTCCGATGATCGCGCAGTACATTCTAACTTACGGCGCAGGATTCATTATGGCATCGTACTTTCCGTACTACTTTTATAGGTCCTACAATATAAGGCAACTTAGATGGCACGCGACAAAGGGAATATTCCTATTTCTACATGCCCCTTTCATATTAATATTTACACTGGAATATCTCATTCAAGGCGATATTGATCAGGCGATAAATTATGGACTCTATATACCGGCAGTTTATGGGCTAGTGTTAGGATTCGTTCTTCTCAGAGCAATACGATTAAGGTATAGGGATGACGTAAAAAACCACCAGTACTTTGATATGATTGCGGTGTACTGCGCAGTAATACCTTATGCTAGTCTCGCGTTCTGCGCATATTTCAGAATTTCGCAAGTAAACGAAGCATTGTTGACCAATGGTGGATTCGCCATTATAACAGTGTTATTCATACGTAACTCGATTAAGCAATCACGTGAGGATTCAGTTCGGCTCCAAATGCTAAGAAATAGCCTAAAAAAGTCTGAAATCCCTGTAATTGAGCAGGAGTTAGCGACAGAACACCTTGAAGAAAATATGATTTATTATGGATTGACAGAAAGGCAAAAGGAGATAGCTAGGCTCGTTGTTCAAGACTATAAATACAAGGAAATTGCCGAAATGCTGTCCCGTACATTGAAAACCGTTGAGAAGCACATTGAGAATATTTCAAAGAAAATGGATGTAAAGACGCGAAAGGAACTAGAAGAAGCACTTCTCGCAAAGAATCCTATAAAATCTCATAAAAGTGCATAATTTAACCATATACGTACCACTACGTATACTTTTACGTATAGAACTAGTTTGAGCATACGTAGCAAAATACGTGCTGAGAAATTGAAAAATTAGTACCAATCCGTATTGCCAAGTATTGATAAAGTAAAGAATTTTCGGCCAGTGTAAATCATATTCTCAACCACCACTGTTAGCATGGAAACTTTACGACGCGAAGAGAAACCGGAAAAAGGAAATGTTCAAAATTTCACACATGACGCTATTAAAACTGTTATCGCTTTCCCTATAAAAAGTGATGGCCTAATCTACTCAGAATTGCTAACTAGCATCAAAGAAGGTGGAATCCGAGCAATTATTCAACGATAAATACCTTTCAAACAAAAATAAAAAGAGCTGATCAACAATTGTAGATCAGCTCTTTTCATTTAATCAATCATGTCAATGTGTGAGGTTCGCTTCAGCAGCAAAACGCCAAAGTTTGAAAATTGAAGAAATCAAAAGACTACCAAAAGTTATGAAAAATATCAAAAAAATCAAGAGCTTGGAAGTTCCTTCATCTCTCCTTATCCACTTCCATATTAAAATTCCAATACAAAAAAAAGTGATAACCAATCCGGCAGCCTGGCTGTACGATTGCAACTGATCTATTCGCTCAAACTTATCCATGATATAAATACCGGTATTGTGAAACTTGTGTTGGGAATGTCTAAAACTTGGTTGTATAAAATTACATTATGTTAAGTATGAGTTCGCGTTGCTATAAAGCAGCTTCATAAATTTCCTTTCGATATTTCTGAACATTACTGATGAACCAACCTCCATAATAACGAATAAATGATAACAATTCTTTCGGATTAAATGAAGCAACTACGTAACCATCACCTTTTTCGCTGTCCTCAAATACAATACGGTCAATTAAAAATTCATCATTGTTAGAAACAACTTTTATTCAAAATGTGCAATTGATTGTCTCATCGACCAGATAAGTCTCCTAAGATCGGAAATATCTGTGTTTATTTCAGTTTCATTAAGACCCATTTCACCCCGTAGCTCTTTAGTAATTTTATCGGTCGGTAAATAGTCAAATGCCCTCTCTTTGGGTAAAACAACAAGACCTAAAAGACAATTTGTCAACAGAGTATAATTGTACTGACTGCCAAATTCATATCGGCTAAGGATTGATTCGTATTGTGCAATCAATTCCAACGTTCGTTGTATAAAATCGATCTCAACATTGCGGTAGTTCCCCATAGTGTTATATGTATCTAGTTTTTACTCAACTTCAAGAACATCGAAAGTTGCTCCTATACTTCCGTTCGTATGCACGTACTTAACGATTGCCGGATAAACTTCCCAATGAGGCTTATCTTCTGGGCAACATTCAAATATTTCCCGAAACGACATTTCAGACTCTGCAACTAACTTACTCGTGCTTACACTCCCATCAGAATTGTAAGTAAACAAAGTCGCCCTTTTTCTCCGCGAGTCATTATACGCAATGGCAACAGGTGTGTCAAATCTATGATCATAGAAAGCCACTACAAAAAGCTGTCTGTCAATATCTGATGGTAACTTGAACGTTGGGGTACTCTTTTTACTCTCGCCCTCTGAGGTCACTTGATTGTCCTCCGTTGTTTTCGGAACTTCTATCGGTACTGAGTCAATGGGAGACTCGAGTGTTGAAGTATACGATTGATCCGTTTTTTTCCCACAACGTACGAAAGCAACCGTTAGGAAAACTAAAACAGTTAATGTATAGACCTTTGTCTCCAATTTACTCGTTTTCATACAATTACATGGAATTTCATACTAAAGATACATGCGATTCAATTTCTGCCTTGCAACAACTCTCACTTATCGTCATAATGGCCTAATGCCTGAATTAGAACAACTAAGATTTCATTTTCAAAAATTTCATACACAAACCGATCCTTCTTATTGAGACGGCGGCTCCAAACTTCTCCGTTTCTGTGCCGCAGAAGCTCCGGCTTACCCGTTCCAGATCGTGGATCAATGGATATTTCATGAAAGAAGATATCTAGCTTCTCAATATCAGCCTTACGTCCTGATTTCTTGATCAGGGAAAGTTCCTTTGCGACCGACTTAGAAATCTTTACTTGATACTTTCCCATACATTCTCCGGGTTGATTGTGATCAGCTCACCATTGGCCTTTTCTTTGCGCGCCTGTTTGATTTTCTTGTCAAGTGCATCCTCCGAACTGCTGAAAGGAATATTCATCGCTTCCAGTATTGATAAGAGCGCTTTGAGCTTTTTTCCACCCGTTTTAACTACCAAAGTTTCCATTATCTTTCTGTATTATTTCGATATAAATATACCATTTTTACCAATAAAATACAACCACAAAGGGGAATATTTTGACCGGTTTCTGGAAATATTTTTTTCATTTTTTTCCCTTTTAGCTCATTTTTCCTGCTAACAACCGTCTTCCGGAATTTGACCAGGTTGCCAGCTGAGCGCCGCACGACTGTTAACATTATTGCTCCTGGTGGATCCAGATATCGCCACCGGCAGCTCGTTCATTGTTAACAGCACCCGCCAGGATCAGGCACCGTCGAGCCATAAACTGCCGTCCGATCGCAAAAAGATTGTTAGCAATCCTCAGATAAAGTAAAAAGGTGAATACGAATCGCATCCACCTTTGTAATAAACCCTCCTCTATTAGTAAATATTAGACGAAAGGCGATAACTTACGTCACATACCCTTCATAATGTGACATTGACGGCTAATTCATTGCAGTACTATTTTGTGTTCGACAACAGATCGAACAATGGTACTTTTCTGAATCGACATTTTAGCTTTAACTCAAAATGAGAAGAAGAATTGAATTGGTTGGGAGGTCCGTCAAGATGCGCGACACTGATCAGACGGCAGAAGACATGCATTTTTGGTTGAGTAAATCTCCCGTTGAGCGTTTGGCGGCTGTAACGTATCTTACGGTTCACAGTCTACCTGACAGTCTTCAAGAGTTAAAAAGCCGGGTGATCGAAGGCAAGGAGATAGTCTATCCTTTGTTCAAAAGTTTATTTCATTCTCTCAATAATAATAACGTTGAATACCTAACGGTAGGAGGGTACGCTATGGCATATTTCGGTTTGCCACGGTACAGCAATGATCTTGACATATGGGTTAACCCAGCTCAACTGAATATGTCCTTATTATCCACAGCGCTTATCGGCTTTGATAGTGAACGCCGCTTGGAGGCCATGATGCATGATGATCCGGGCGAAATCAGTTTAAGATTGGGTACAAAGCCAATGGAGGTGGATATACACCTGAGTCTGGGCCAGCTTGATTTTAACTCAGCATTTGCAAACCGTGAGGCTATTGAAATAACTGGTATTCAAGTACCTTTTGTTTGTAAAGCTGATTTTGTTGTCAGCAAGTTGGCATCTACCCGAATACAGGATCTGGTTGACGGCAAAATTATCCAGTCAGGTCGCGGCCGAGAAGAATGAGGGCAGATCGTATCCTGCGTTTACTCGGCGACTTTTCTTAAAGTTACAGTTAATTATACCTATATCACCAAAATCGTGACGGTCATCATTAATTTTTGACACCGTCAGTGCCATCCGCTTTATTTACAAAATGGTAGCCGTAGATAAACTGGTTGGGGTATTGGCCCGTCGGAAAGACACCTGGCTGTATTTGGGGTTGTTCTGTTGGATTTCAATCTCGTTCGCTGTTGGCCGGGACGACTACTGGACCGGATATTTTCAGGCACTTGTCACCTCACTATTGCTATGGTCTCCTGTCCTTATCGTCAATTGGGTGCGAGAGGGGAGGGGCATAGGGCGTTTCACTGGAAAGAACCGGAGTTTGTGGTTAGGATGCTTTTTAGGATACTTACCGGCGATACTGATTGTTTCAGGTATAGAACTGAAAGGGGGGCAATCATTTTGGCCAGTAGTGTTTACTGGTGGATTGTGTATCTACGCCCTAGAATGCATTTTGGCCTTGCAGAACGCATATGGTAGCCGTGTACGCCAATGGCGGTGGGTACGCAATCTAAGCCTCGAAAATGCGGTGCTCGTAAGTATCATAGCACTTGCAATGCTGTTAGGTGCAATGGCGGTATCGAGTTTGGATAATCCGTTATACCACTCGGGCAAGCAGCTACTTATAGGTTTTGAGATACATTTTCTGAAAGTAGTCACCCATTTTCCAACCTTTCTCAGTTATTCCCTTCAACTTCTGGTGATGTACCTCGCAGGGTATTTTTTCTTTTATTTCAATAGCCGCTGGCTGGTTCCCGTGATCCTGAAAAAAGTGGGAATATTGCATTATATCCTTTGCTCGGCAGCCTTGGTAGGCGTTTTTTACCCGTTATGGGGACTGCTGCTAGGCAGCTTACCATTCAGCAAAGTGCTGGGTGGGGTGTTTTCAGCTAATCCGTTTGTGGCTGAAAACGCGTTTGGCGCAGCGCTGATTCTGGTGATCAGCCTTCCGGTATTGCTGGCTATTCAATGGGCAAGGCAGAATAGCCTCATTACGGCCCTGCAACATGAGAAGTCCCTGGCCGAGCTTGATCTTTTGAAGCAGCAAATGAACCCACATTTTTTCTTTAATACACTCAACAACCTTTACGCATTGAGCTTAACGCGCTCAGAACGGGCACCGGAAAGCATACTGCAATTGTCCGAGCTTATGCGCTATGTAGTGTATAAGGCAAGAGAACCGTTCGTGAGGATCAGCGATGAAATTAGTTACCTCCAAAACTATTTTCACTTACAGTCTATACGACTAAAAGATCATGATATTCGCTTTGAGCTCAATATCGAAGATGAAAACTTTGAGATTGCACCGCTTCTTCTGGTCATTTTGGTCGAGAATGCTTTTAAACATGGAATTGAGCCTGCAGACCAGAAAGCGTTCTTGCATGCATCGCTAAAAGTGGCACCCGGAAAGCTGGCGTTTTCGTGTCTGAACACTGTCGGCGGATCATTCAGTGGGCAAGAGGGTATTGGTCTGATTAACTTAAAAAAACGCCTAAATTTAATCTATCCTGGAAGGCATCAACTAATAATCAAGAATGACGGTACCTTGTTCGAATCGACTCTGGAACTAACAGTTGATGCCTGATCAGAAACAGCATTTCTGACAATAGCTGATATTTTAGCGTACTACCATTTACTGCCTTCCCAATGTGACCGTGCCGTTATCTCCTTAAAAAAAACTTATGTGATGGTTATGTGACAGATCAGTGTTCTACAACGTGTGAACTACGTTCTGCCCAGCCAGATGGCAGTTTTCTTATGTGATGGTTATGTGACAGGTCGGCGTTTCTTACGAGTGAATCGTCTCCAGCCTAGCCAGGAATCAGTTTTCTTATTTGATGGTTATTTGATGTAATGGGTACCACAGGGTTCAGATTGCTTAATAGAGTGCCTAAAGGCTCTTTTCTTATTTGATGGTTATTAGACAGATGCTTGTTACAACGTTAAGTTTCTTTTATCTACAAGCCTTAACCCGCGGCCACAATTATCCCGCGAACCTCTGTCTTCATATCCGATCCAGACAAGCAATAACCGGTTCGTTTCGAAACATCTTTCCGTTCACCCAATAGAACTGCGATATTCTTAGTTTTGTATTCAGGGCAATAGGGTAGGGGGAAGTTTGTTCAACCTTGGTGGGTTATTCGAGCCCCCTATCTTCGCTCGTTTCCTTCTTCGCCAACAGATCAGGGACTTTTAAATGTTGTCTGCGGACGCTATATTGAAATCCATTGACTACCAGCCTATGCAGACGCCCGTTTATCAGAATCAGCTTCCAAAGCATTTCTCGTCCTGGACACACCTTTATCACAGCATGCGCCTTTGGACGCCGCTTGCTATGGCCACTGCCAGCGGCGAGTCTGGGGAAATGTCATTTATGATGTCCGAACGGGATTCAACCACTGAGATCGATGGTCAGATTTTGCTTGACGTTGATTTTTTAAAAGCCCGTCTTTTTGAAGAAATTATCGAAAACTGCGAGTTTGACCTTGACTTGGCCAAACGAGTTCGTGCCCTTGCCTTTACCCATCCAAATCACAATGCGATTGAAGATACCAAGGTGCAGAAGGTGATTAACGGAATTATCTACCTGAGTGGTTTACGGTTCGACCACGACGGACACAACAAGCCAGAATTTCTCTCAATCTGACCTGATTCAACCGACATTGCCTGGTGACGCAGTCAAAGTGGCCAGTACATATTCAGCCATCGGATCGTCAGGATCGTGGGACAGTACAAAATCGTTCAAATGATTATCCCAGTCAAGCATAGCCGCTTCTGGGGTCGAACCGCATCCGAAGATACCACTCGTTGGGTCGGGTCCCAACAGCGCACAATAGGAATCTCCTTCCATAAATACTGCCGGACGAAATAATTTGAGATTTCTCGAAAGGTTATTGTTTTCGAAATCCACTGGAACCATCGCCTGTTGATCGATCTTCATCTGCTGCATAACCTTCTCGTTTTATGTATGGTTAGCAATGATTGTGCCAAAACGATCTGGCATAGTCATTGCATTAGACGAAGCGTAATTTACAATCCGTACACAAAACGAATATGCGTGTTAATCCGACACCAATGGCCAAGAAGCTGAACAAATCAAACCGAATGCCACAGAGCGTTTCACCCATGCTTTGCAAGCTTATATTCGAGATCCCACAAGATCCAGCGTATATCTTTGAGAACAAATGGGATGGATATCGGATCGTATCATTCATAAATGGCGAATCTGTAAAGATGGCTTCCCGCTCCGGGCTTGACTACACCCAAAGGTATCCAGTCATAGCGAAAGCCCTACGCGAGCTGGGTCACGATGCTATTATCGACGGGGAAGTAGTTGTCTTGAATGAAGAAGGCAAACCGGATTTTGACGCACTTCAACTTTACAATGGGCACTCGACACCGATCAAGTATTGTGTTTTTGATTTGCTTTGGCTTGAAGGGAATGACTTGATGGAGCTGCCGCTTGAAAGCCGCAAAGAACTACTAAAAACACTTTGTGAGGGCAGTGACATCTTGCAGTACAGCGAAAGCTTTGAAGACGGTAACCAGCTTTACCAATCCGCGATCGACAACAATCTGGAAGGGATTGTCGCCAAAGACCGGTATAGCCTTTACAGGCCCGGCGAGCGGGGTAATTCATGGTTAAAATTACCAACACGGAAACGACAGGAGTTTGTCATCGGTGGTTGGGCAGAGTCCGACCATGGCCGCTCCTTCCGATCATTACTTTTCGGTGCCTATAATGACGGAGAATTAGAGTGGATCGGGCGAAGTGGGGGCGGCTATAAAGAAAAAGAAATGCCGGCGATCCTACAACGGTTGAAAGAGCTGGAAATCCGCGAGTCTCCATTTTCAAACTCGGTTCTCGACACCAAAGGCGCTAAACTACATTGGGTAAAACCAGAACTGGTAGCCAATTTCGAATTTGCCACTTGGACAAAATCCGGGCGTATACGAAAACCAGCAACTTTCCTTGGATTCCGCTCGGATAAAAATCCGGAGCAGGTGGTAAGGGAAGTGCCTGCAAAATTAATCCCTGAAAGTCTTGCAACCGAGCAAGCATTGAATGATGACCACACGCAAGCGCCGACGTATCTGAATAAGGGCATCAACTGGAAGCGTGTCGACGAATCCTGGGAAGGCAAACCAGTAGATGATTTTCCGTTAGAGCATTGCACGATCCAACTTCATGACGTGGAGCGTGAGCTTTGGAAAGGGATCGCGAAAGCGAACTTGGTGATGTACTACCATCGTATGGCCCCGCTGATACTACCGCATATCAAAGACAGGCCCCAATCGCTGAGTCTGAAACTTACCCATGCCGGTGGACCCAGAACATTTATCAAAGACATGGAGAACCGTGCACCCGAGTGTGCAACCATGTTTACAGATCAAAGACGGGTTAAAAAGCCGGGCAAGCGCAGTCAGATCGATTACCTGGTTTGCAACAATGAGGAAACGCTGCTTTTTATGATCGACCTAGGGTGCGTAGACATCAATCCCTGGGCGTCTCGGGTTCATAACCCACAGCTTCCCGATTATTTATGGCTAGATCTCGATCCGACAGTGGGTAGCGAAGGCGTAGATGAAGAAAAAGGCTTTCAGATGGCGGTAGAAATAGCAATGGCTGCCCATCAGGTGCTTCGCAAAAACAAGCTGGAATCATACCCCAAGACCAGCGGGAAAACCGGCATTCATATCTATATCCCATGTTCGGGAATGGATTTTCATCAGGCGCGTGAGAAAGCTAACGAGCTGGCCGACCAGATCCATCAGCTGGTACCAGATATCAGCACGCGCAGCGAAAGTATCAGCGGCAGGAAAGGAAAAGTCTATATCGATGCTAACCAGAACGATTATGCAGATACACTTGCAGCTCCTTATTGCATCAGGCCGTACCATGAGCCGCTGGTCAGCACGCCGCTGGAATGGAAAGAGGTCAAACCGGGCCCTGATCGGTACGCGTTCAACATGAAGACCATTGAAGCCCGGCTGGCCAAAAAGGGAGATTTATTTTTCCCGTTGCTAACGGCAAAATGATTTGTGGCTATCTTACGATCCTGACAATTTCGGAACTGTAAAGATGGAACACATATTCAGGGTTATCGACGCCTCGGTCGGTGATTTTAGTGAGCAGGCTAGTGTACTCGAACGCCTTAAACGAAAAGAATTTGGGCGCTCGTCGGGGATTAGTGTTCTTTCTAAGATCGAAGCTTTTGAAAAAAAGCATCTTTACTTATCTTCTCAAATCAAGTATATCGGCATTGAAAACGGCATTCAGCATGATGGCCTAACCGGATATTACTTGACTGTTTTCGAATTTGTTGATGGCTCGTTTTTTAAATCAGAACAAGAAGATTTAAAACTGTCTGTCTTGGAGAAATGCTTTCATCTTGCCGAAGCTCACGCCTACGCAATGATGTGTAGCCAAGCCGTTGAACGCGGGCTGAAAACGCCGCTCATGGAACCGACGCCTGCTGAAAAATTGAGGAAGTGGGGCATCGAATTCCTAAACAAACAGTGATATGGACTTTGTTATTATAGGCACGGCTGGCTCTGAGCTGGCCATCGATCAAGAGGTCTTGAAAGGGTATCTATCCCAAAAACAAGAAGTGGTTGCCGCTATGCGATACAGTACTTCCTGGAACAGGTATAAAGCTGGATCATTGACAATTACCACGGATGTTTCCTTGATAGTCAGCCAGCTCGATGGCACTTTGACTGCGGCCACCTCTAAACAGATGACGCATTTTCATTTCCCGGACGCTTCACTCATGACACGCGGGGCGACAAAACGGGCTGTGACAATTTTCAAAGAGTGTATTGATTTGTCTCAGGCACATGCGTACGGCCATTTCATGTACAAAGCTTCGTCTTTTGAAATTGAGTTTTTACCTTCTGCCGTACTGCCCCTGGATCGATATCAGGATGAAATAAAATCCTTTCTAAGAAAAATATCGAAGATATAATCCTTGCCAAACTAAGAATAAACGGTTTGCCTTTCAGTCCAATATGCTCTTTTGCGATGAATAACGATCCTCTGAATTAGGTACCCGTCGGGGTCGTACCGCTTGCCTGTGTTATGGACATTCAAGAAGTCGTAGCGGGCGGCTATTAGCTCCTTCGGACCAGTCAGGGCTTCAATTTTGCCCGCTGCAACGATCAGCGTTGTCCTAATCGAATCGATCAATTCTAGCAGCTTTGCATCTGGTATCTTCGCAGGGGCAGAATGGGGAGCAACCTTTATCTGCCACAATATTTCATCCGCATAGACGCTACCAATTCCCCGCATCTTTCTCTCCGTGAGCATATAGGCTTTGATCGACGACGATTTGAAAGCCCGTATCGACTTTTTGAGATAGTCCAGCGTTAGAGACGGGTGCAGGGGATCATCAGTAGTGGCCAAGTCGGGATTTAATATCAGATAGCTCTGGCCTGACAAGTCATCAACTACTAGCCGGGGCCCTGCTCCAAACCCCATTTCGAACACCCTGGATTCGAACCGGATATTTGACGGCGTTAAATACGGGATGGCCCCTTCGCCAAGGTAAATACCCAAGACGTGGCCGTTGTCAAGAACCAGGTGGATCAGCTTACCGACGCGCCTGACTTCTGTTACAGTGGAATTTTCAGCCGCCTGGATGATCAAATCGGGAGCCTGTTTGAAGTATTTATGCCAATGGATTTTTAGCTCAATAAGCTTCATACCGACAAGATACCTGGCCAGCTTGGTTCTGATCACAATCAGTTCCGGAATTTCTATCATTTTTGATTAGTAAAGCTGTTGGCTCGCAGTATAATACGTCCTGCCTGACCCTAGCTTACCTATAATAATTTCCTCTCCCTCCGGCGAGTGTGTCTTCGCTGGGTTATGCACGTACCGATGGTCCTTGTTCTCCATCTCAAAGACGTCATCACTTTTTCTTTTCATCAGATCCTCAGTGGCCTCGACGGTGACATCACGGATAGCCCGGTATATTGACCGCACTTTCTCAGCCGGGATATTCTTAGCGATCGAGTAGGGGGATACTTTTGCGGCCCACAAGATTTCGTCCGCATAGGCGCTGCCTATCCCACGGATTTTATCCTGTTTTTGCAGCACCTCCTTGATTTTGCCCCCGGCTTTCGAAAGGACTTTGGCAAGATAATCCTCTGTAAAATCATCACCCATAATATCGGGAACAGCTGGTATTTCAGGATTTAGTATCGGCTTTGCTTGCCCCATACCATCCAGGACAGTTATGCCCGCGCCATTTTCGAAGGAAACCTCAAATATTGGATTTTTTAAGTCTTGATCCGTGGGCAAAAGAATCATCTTCCCCGTCAGCATCATGTGAATGCCGAGTATTTGATTATTATCAAAGTGAAGGTGGAGCTCTTTGCCATTGCGGCCGACCGACAAAAGCGTCGCGCCTTTTAGCGATTGGTTAAATTCTTCTTCGGTGGCTTTAACGCGCTTTTTCCAAAAAACCTCGATGTTCTTGACTTTCTGACCTTTGAAATGCTTTTGTAACGTAAGTCCAACAACGTTCAATTCCGGTACCTCAGGCATGGCTAATGTTTGTTTGATAAGTGAACCCAATTTTAGCTAGATTTCGGGAAAAATCAACACTGCGAAGTTTGTCAGATACTATTACTGCGATCGGGGAGATCATCGATTTTGATCTGCATCTGATTGAGGGCGTTGCGTTAAGCGCAAGTCTTGAAATTAAAGTTGGAGAAGAATACATAGAGTTCGGTGGGCCCAATCTGTTTGCCTCAATTCCCAATGAGGGGACCGATATTGTCGGCCACTTTATCAAGCGATGTTTTCAAATTTGCGAAGTAGATAAAGGTCGCGATTTAGAAGGGCACCTGATAAAAGTCCAGTTAGATGACCAGCGAATTGTTGGAATAAGCTCATTAAGATCGGATCAGTTCTTCTACCCAACATCAGAATTCGAAAAGCTCGACGAGTAGCGATTAATCAGGCTGTCCAAACAAAGGTAATTCCGAATATGGCGCAGGCTTGGGCTCGTAAGGCAACAGCACTTCCGGGACATTTGTGTTTATTCTCGAATTAGTTATTCCATCAATCGTCCGGTAAGTTATCCAGTTGTCATCGTGTGGGTATGGCTGCATGAGCGATGTCATTTCTGCTTGAGACAAAGTGCCCGGTGCTGACACCCACAGGCGCGCTGCATCGCCTTCGAGCACGAGCGGCATTCTTTGTCCTTCGTTATGAACCTCAGATAGCAATGGCGATGTCGGCGTGGTAATAATGGAAAAAGTATTTATGCCATTCCAGGGGGCAAAGATCGCCCCGAGCGTGAGAAACTCACGATGCCTGGGTTTAATGTAGTAGCTTTCCGTCGGTAGCTCCTGTGAAACAAAATGCGGTTCGAAAAAGCCAGTGCAAATTACAAGGCACCGGTTTTCCCAATACCTGCGGTAAGATTTAATTGTAAAAATGGTCTCCCGTTTCGCATTCCGTGTATTCGCACCAAATGCCTGTTCTGCTATGGTATCAGTGGGTACAAGTCGCCACCGGTACATATCGATTTGCCTGGGATTTGTATTCGAGATGACAGGAAGCATGGGGTTATCAAACGCGCTAAGGTGATAGGCCTGCTGGAATAGCTCCGTACCCACGAGCGGCCGCTTGAACCAATCGCTGATTTGTTCGGCACTTTTCTCTTCTGATAAGTGGTAAGACATTTGAATGAAGTTAGCTGCCACCGGGCATTTCCAGCTAAATATAGCAGAATTCCAGTTCAACCATTGGCCATGAGAGCCCTTAACTATCCGTCCGTGGAAGGATCAAACTTGGAAATTCGGAAATTGGAAGCACTCGATCGCTTGCACAGGTACCGGTAAAAAACCAAAGCGTCTTGATAGCTCATTCTTGGAGAGAAAGCGCCTTTAAAGCTCTTTGCGAGCTCCTGCGTTATCGCAGACCACTGATCGGTCGAGTCGCGCATTTCGACGAAATAAAACTCATTTTTATGCACCGTCCAATTGGCTCTGGGCGATGGACTTTCCGCTCCGGCTGTCATTAGCAACAGCTCTGCGGCACCCAAATAATCCGAATCGACGCATTGGCAATGATGATAGATTCTGACCGAAAGTGCAGCCTTATCAAAAAGACCGCGGTTCAGTGAGACTAGCTCCGATGGCTCCATACCCGGTTTGGCATGCAATTGTTGCCTAACAAGCTGTAACCTGCTATGCAGCGCGTGCGCCATCAGGGAATAGTCCTTTTTCATAATCCAAACTATTGGAGCTCTAGCTAATGCTTTGTTTTATAATATGTTTTCTTAACTTTGGTATTTGTAATACCATTTATGTGATTTTAAGTGTATCAAAAATATTGTGGATGGACAAGCGTGCTTTCGAGAAAATATTCGCTTTCTGCGTCAGCGTAGAAAGCTGACCCAGTATGAATTATCTGAGAACCTGGGAATTAGCAGGGAAAAGCTCAAAGCCATAGAAACCGGCCAAACCATCAATGTCAGTTTAAGCGATGCGCTCAGTTTTTCGCGTTATTTTAAGGTGCCGATTGATGTGTTGGTAACAGCTCATTTATCTAAGGCGGGTGAGATAAAAGTCAGAGTTATCGAGGCAAGCTATAACACAATGAAAATTGAACCATGATCCAATTTGATCTTGAATTTGAGGATAATCAGGCAAGCACGCTTGATCCGCAGACGACCGTCTGGGTTGTCTACACACCTGCTGCCGAGCCGCTTCCTACCGATGATGATTCATTGATGCAAGCAGTCCAGGAATGTATAGCGGAGAACGAGCGGTTTTTAGAGCAGCAAAAGCGGCATAATGAAATCAGGGTGAAAGCAGGCCTGACGCCGGAAGATCTGTCACTTGATATACCCGTTGCCAGCGCCGAGTCAATAAAGGAAGGCAGACTCCGCTATAATAGCGACTTGCCGGCCGCGATTGAGCATGCTGCTTTCAGACAACAAAGTTCAGCTCTGAAGCTGGCCGAGTATTTGGAAAATCCCGACCGGCCGGTTCAAGTAATTCAGCTGCCCAGCTCAGCTGTTACAAGCAAGATCGATCTTTACGAAAGGCACATTGCGCGCGGATACAGGCCGTTTACCGTTCTGATGATGGATGGCGGCATTTTTGAATATTGGGGGTACGCCAGTCCATGGGAGTGGAGCGTGCATACAATAGATGAGCTCAGTTATTCCGTCCGAGACAGCGAACAGATGTCAGGAACTTTTTGGGGCATGCATAGCACGGACGCGATTGAAAAAGCAGAAGCTGAATGGGAAAAGCTTTTTAGCCAGGGGATATTTAAGAATCCGTTGAGAAAAGACGATATAGATTAAGCTCCTGATAGATGAAAGCCCTAACATCCAACGAATGGTTTGAAAGACTAAGGCAGTTAAGCCAGCTGGAAGTGGCGGAACTGATTGACGCGTTGAAACCATTACATTGCCGGATGGAGACGGTTTTCAACTATTACAAAATCTTCAAACAGTTCCCGACTCCCCAGCAGAGTAGTACGTTGGACTATATCCCTTACGAGCAGTTTTCATCGATTTATCGGAAAGCTGATCGGCAGAGAAGAAACATGAAATAGATCATGTACGATGAAGAGTAGTTAAACACCGTGTTAACAATGTTGGCACGGTGTATTTGTTTGTGCGCGTCGAAATCCTCGGATAGCGATCAGTGTGGCCCAGTATTCGAAGTGCTTGGAATACTTATATTTGAAAATGAGATCATGAAACTATGAAAGTTGAAGGCATGCTTGATGTTCAGCCGAAAATCCGCCCACAGGATTACCGCGCACACATCTTAGACTTATTGCCGCCGGAAGTGGCATCCGATGGCCTTCTGGTTAGAAAAATGGTAGATTCATTTTTTGAGCGCTACAAGCTATCAGACCATCTGCCGACTCCTTTCCGGAAGGACCTGTTTTTACAAGCCGGCGCAAACCTGACATACTACCGTCCGGAAGTACTTGGCTCGAAGAAAATCTTTCATTTTGGTTGCTACGATCTGGGCGATCCAATGCGAAGCGTTAGGTTTTCATTGGACTCTGAGTTGAATGCAGATGTATTGAGCTCAATTTCAAAATTTGTTGAATTCATCCAAAATGAAATCGAACTGGCCCGTCAGGGTGCCGTATAGGTGATTGTTAATACCCACCAAAATTCGTATTTTGAGGCATGTGGTAATCACTTTTCACAAAATATGACAGATCGTAAGTGTTTTTCAGAATTAGTAACCATTTTTCAAGGCGCTGCCCTTCCAGAACCCGGTTTTCTGGCAGGCTATTCCGCTCTGATTAGTGCGTTTGATCTGAAAACGCCACGGCCTCATTCCCTGGCCATGATTAGCACAAAGGCCAAAATCGTCAGTAAAGATGGCTGGCAGATATTTAGCCCGTCCTACCGGCCGGCAGATGCGCTGATTGACCATCTAATATTTGCGCTGAAATACGAGGGTCTTGACCTATATCTGTTAAAACAAGTTTTCCTGGCCGCCGGCAAACCGGAAATTACTTCGGTAGTTGAGCAAATGCCCAACAGCAAGTATGTGAGACGCATCTGGCTACTTTATGAGTGGCTTTTCCATGACCGGTTAGAAATTCCAGATCTGACTCAAGGAAATTACGTCGTCTTGGTAGACCAAACTTTGCAATACGGCCGCAGCTCTGCCCCAAAATCAGCCAGGCACCGACTCATCAATAACCTCCCCGGCGTGCCCGAATTTTGCCCTCTGATCCGGCGGACTGAAATACTGGATCAGTACATCAATTCAGACTTTTCACAAAGGGTCAAGACAATACTCAGTGATGTTCATCCTTTCATATCCGGAAAGCTCTCATCCCACCTTCAATTTCAAGAAGCTATCGCTTCATATGCTATCGAAGGGGAGCGCCCATCGGGTCAGCAAGCTGCACTTTGGCGGCTCGCCATTGGCAAGTCCGGTCAAATACCGTTATCTGAGCAGGAATTAACAAGCCTTGCCCAGGTAGTGCTCGGCAAGGGCAAAGTCTTAACAGGATATCGCCGTCAACAAGGTTTCATAGGCGAACATGAATATATAAGTGGCAGGCCCATACCTGACCATATTTCGGCCAGGTGGGAGGATCTAGAAAGTTTAATCGCGGGCCTTATTCAAACTGCTGAAATGCTTGAAAACGACAACAGTTATGATTCGGTTTTGGCAGCCGCAGTACTTGCTTTTGGATTTGTCTTTATTCACCCCTTCGCCGATGGCAACGGGCGACTTCACCGCTATTTGATTCAGCACGTGCTACACAGAAATGGGTTCATCCCAAAAGGGCAAGTAGTACCTGTTTCGGAAGTGATTTTGTCCAGAATTTACGACTACCGACAGGTATTGGAATCCTTTTCCCTTCCGCGCCTTCCTCTAATAGAATGGCAGCCAGCAGCTGACAACAATGTGCAGATCAATAGCTCAACCGATGACCTGTACCGGTACTTTGATGCAACCAGGCAAGCCGAATTTCTTTATTCATGCATTCTGCAAGCTGTGGACGTAATCATCCCGCAGCAGATTGAGTATTTGGAAAAGTATGATAAAATGAAAAGCTACCTAGATGACTTCATCCCGATGCCTGACAGGATGGTATCACTTCTTGTAAGCTTCCTGGAGCAAGGGAATGGCACTTTATCAAAACGTGCAAAAAACTCTGAATTCAAACATTTGACTGACTCTGAGATATTTGAGATTGAAGCCAAGTACCAGGAAATTTTCGAAGTAAGTCCGCTTTCTGATAAGGTATATTAGGCCACAAAAGCTTCCGAACTGCAAGACAACGGTAAGGTAGGGCGCAAAACTCATATATTTGCCATATGGGTGAACCTACATCAAAGCACGATACATTCCTTCGATCGATCATGGGTAACCAGCAAATTGCGCTGGATTACTTCCGCGCCTGCCTGCCGGCAAACATCCTTGAAAAATTGGATTTCTCAACCCTGCGTCAGCTCCCGGACACTTATGTCTCTAAGGAACTGCAAAAGTCTATCTCGGACATCGTTTACACGTGCAAAAGAGCCGGTGGGGTAGGGGAAGTCAAGATTTCCCTGCTAATCGAACATAAAAGCTACGTGGACAAGTATACGCCGATCCAGATCGGAAGCTATATCTTTTCAGGGTTGTTGAAGCAGATTGCAGACGGAGAGAAACCATCACTGATTCTCCCCATTCTGCTGTACCAGAGGTTTTTCTTACAAATGTCCGGAAAACGGCGTTAGTAAACTACGCTTTTAGTTTTGAGGCATAATTTATACACTGTTCTATACGCAATTTCCAGTTGCTTTGAAATAGGGTTCTTCTGGTCCGCCAACCCGGCCCCAACCGCAGCGGCGGCCGCCAATGAGTTAGTTTACTCTGTTTGACTATCTGCACATAGTTTTTAATCTTCAAAAGTATTTAAGCAAATACTTAAATACTGTTATATTTGCCCAAATATTAGTGGCAGATATGGAAGATGTAGAAAAAGAGTCAGATCAAATTAGTAGCTGCATCCGTTTGTTCGCGGATCAAGAGCAGATCCAACTATGCAAGGAAACCTTAGACGAAAATGAAGACGCTTTTACCAGGTTAGCGCAGGTTTATGCGCTTGCTGGAAATGAGGCCCGGCTTAAAATACTTTATCTTATCCAGCAACAGAACGAGCTTTGTCCTTGCGATTTGAGTGATATTTTGCAAATGACCGTCCCTGCTATTTCTCAGCACCTGCGAAAACTGAAAGATGCCAGTTTAGTACGTACCAGAAAAACTGGACAAACTATCTTTTATTCGATCATACCTGATCAGGCCAGTATCATCGGTCAACTATTTGTTGATATCCCCAGTCAAGAAAGTGTAGCCTTATGAAAGCGTCCAAAATCACCGCTAATGCCAGCATACTAACTGCATTGGCAAGTTCTGTTTGCTGTATCACACCATTATTGGCCATGGTGGCCGGGACAAGCAGCTTGGCAACCACTTTTGATTGGATTGCGCCTGCACGTCCTTATTTTATTGCTGGAACCGTATTGATTTTGGGTTTTGCATGGTATCAGCAGTTAAAACCCGCTTCCGAAGACTCATGTAATTGTGGACCTGAAAACAAACCATTTATGCAAACCAAAAAGTTTTTAAGCCTGGTAACCCTTGCAGCAGTACTTCTGATTGCCGTCCCAAGTTATTCAGGACTGGCCTATCAGCAAAAGCAGGAAGCACAACAACCGGTTTCCAAAACAGACCAAACAGCCTATATAAAAATTAAGGGAATGACCTGTGAAGGGTGTGAACATCATGTTAAACAGGAAGTTAATAAGTTAAAAGGCATACGGCAGGTTCAGGTCTCGTATAAGAATGGCAATGCAACCGTTAGATATGATAGTAAGAAAACGTCACTGGCAGAAATTAAAAAGGCAGTCGACGCTACTGGTTATAAAGTTGTTGAAACAAACTAAGCAGTTATGAATTTAATATTGGAATCCATACTTACTTGTCCGCATTGCGGCACCCGACGCTTGGAAACAATGCCTGTTGATGCATGTATGTACTTTTACGAGTGTACAAATTGCAAAACATTGTTAAAGCCTGCTTCCGGTGACTGCTGTGTTTTTTGCACTTATGGAACGGTACAGTGTCCGCCATTACAATTACAAAAAAAATGTTGCTGACATCCATACATGCATGAAGACTGTTTACTACAGTTAACGAACACCGCGTTTTGCTGCTCACAGTTTAAAGTTTAAAAAATGTTACCAAAAGAACTTACAACAGACCTTACCAAACGCCTTTCTGTTATTAAAGGGCAAATTGAAGGCATAATCAAAATGCTGGATGGCGATAAAGATCCTGACCAAATCCTGAACCAGTTTAAAGCCGCCGACCAAGGCTTGCAAAAAGCACATTATTTGTTGTTAGATGAAGTTTTTAGAAAGAGCCTCGCTTTAAAGCTGGTTCAAGTAATGAACGCGTGTCCGGGGAATTGTCAGGACGCTGAAAAGATAGAATACATTAAGGAACAATTTCCTAAGCTTGAACTAGACGAGCTGACATCCAACATCAAAGAAATCAATGCCATTGACAAGCGCCTGGAAGTATATAATAAAAAATAGTTTAAAAAAAATTTGGCATACACCCCCCCAGCCAAGTGACCTTTGTTTTAAACAAAATCTAAAAAGGTCGTGCAAAACCAAAACAAGAGAAAAATCGAAATATTTACTGCCGGGTGCAGCGTTTGTGAACCAATGGTTGAAATGGTAAAATCAATGACTTGCAGCTCTTGCGAGATCGTTGTTTATAACTTATCACAGCCTTGTGAGACAAAAGAGTGCCTGGAAAAGGTACAGGAATATGGTATTAAGGCATTACCTGCAGTTGCTGTGAACGGAAGTTTACTTCCCTGTTGTCAAAATGAGGGGATTTCTATAGAAGAGCTTAAAAATGCTGGAATTGGCCAGGCAGCCTAATGCCTGACCATTGCAGATAAAATTTTCAATTTATAAAGTCTCAATTGATTATGGCAACAGAAAGCGTTCAAATGAAAGTTTCTGGGCTGATGTGTTCCTTCTGCACGATGAGTGTAGAGACAGCCCTTAAGCGGTACCCAGGTGTTAAAAGTGTTCTTGTAAACTTGGTTCATGGTATCGTACTAATTGAAGCAGATACAAGCCAGATTAAACGCGAAGAATTAGCAAAAGCCGTCGAAAAGCTGGGGTATAGTGTATCGGCAACCGAAGTTCAGCAGTATAAATCCGATGAAGACTTATTTAAGCTCATTAAACAACGAGGCACGATCGGAATGGTCGTTTCAATCATCGATTTACTTGTTGACCCTTTGAATCTTTTTGGTTTACCGGCTCAATCCCGGTTATGGTTTAGCCTGGTGGCCGCTTCTTTTATCTTGCTATGGGTAGGATATCCAATCTTACGCAAGACCATTATGGCAATAAGTCAAAGGGTAATCAATGCTAATGTTCTACTTTCTGCAGGCGCTTGGGGAGCGTTCGTAGTAGGGATCTTCTCTCTTTTTAATCCAGGCCTTCCAAATTTTTTACCCGTGGCTGCCTGGCTAATGTCTTTGCATTTGTTTTTTGGTTATTTTAAACTAGATACCCGGAAAAAGGCTTCTGATGCTGTTCGAAAACTGATCAATCTCCAACCTGCAAAAACAAGGGTTCAAAGAGGTCAGCAATTAAACGAAGTACTCACTAGGGATGTCTTGGTAGGTGAAGTCATTGAGATCCGTCCCGGTGAACGAATCGCTTTGGATGGGGTGGTTATCCAAGGTTGTGCAAGCGTGGACGAAGCCAGTTTTACAGGAGAAAGTATCCCCGTTTATAAGGAGGTGGAGTCTTCCGTAATCGGTGGAACATTGAATTTAGATGGTGTATTGCAAATAAAAGTTTCAAAAATTGGCAGTGATAGCTTTTTAAGTCAAATAGTCAGTTTAATGAGCCGCATCGCTGAGAGAAAGCCTCCCATTGAGTTGCTGGCAGATAAACTGATGAATTATTATGGTCCAGTGGTATTTATTGTAGCGGCCATTGCTTTTATGGTCTGGGGTTTAGTTACGGGCGATTATGTCCAGGCAACTTTGGTGATGCTCACAACAATCATCATGGGTTATCCGTGTGCCTTAGGGATTACGACGCCTATGCTGGCTGCTATTGCAGGAGGGAAAGGAATTTCAATCGGTCTTTTGGTAAAAGCCAGTGAGGTATTTTATGGATTGTCCAAGGTTAATACCATCGTGTTTGATAAAACAGGGACCCTCACTTATGGCAAGCCCACGGTTACTGATGTAAATGCAGCAAATGGGGATAACAATGAATTATTATCTATTGCCCATGCACTGGAAAGTAAATCAGAACATCCGATTGGACAAGCGATTGCCTTTTACGCAAAGAAAGAAAATGCGCCGGATTTAAAAGTTGCGAACTTTAAAGCAACCGCCGGAAAAGGGGTTTCAGCCAGTATAAATGCCAGCACGCTAATGGCAGGAAAACCTTCCTTCATTCAGGAGCATGGAATAGATATTACATCTTTCAAGGATCAGATAAATGCATATGGCCATCAGGGCAAAACAGCAGTGCTTATTTGCAAGGATGCAACTGTCTTGGGCATCATAGCTCTGCAGGATACCTCCAGGGTTGCAGCTGATCAGGTGATTTCAAAAATAAAACAAAGAGGTATCAGAACAGTGATGTTGACCGGAGATTCTAAACAGGTGGCCGACCCTATTGCCAAAGCACTTGGAGTAGATGAAGTATATGCTGAGTTATTGCCTGGTGAAAAAGCCGAAGCGATCGAAAAACTTCAAAAGAAAGGTTCTGTAGTTGCTATGGTAGGGGACGGCATCAATGATGCACCAGCATTGGCACAATCCGATGTAGGCATTGCAATTGGTGCCGGGACCGATGTTGCCATTGAAGCAGCTGGTGTAATTTTAATAGGCGACAAACTGATTGATGTATTGAATGCAGTCATTTTAGGTAAGTCAAGCTACAAAACAATGACAGGCAATGTTATTGTTGCAGTGTTATTTAATATCGTAGGGATGATGCTTGCTACGATAGGATTAATTACACCGATGCTGGCCATTGGGGTGATGATAGTCAGCATTTTCGCGATCCTGATCAATACGCTCCGGATTAGAACGTTGAAATTGGAAAGTGTTTCCGTTCCGGCACAGTCTGCATTAACAGAAACGGGATTCAAAGTTCCAAATATGGTTTGTGAGGGTTGTGCGGAGAAGATCACAACGACCCTTACCGCCTTGCCAGGAGTGAAAGAGGTCAAACCTAAGGTAATCCAAAAACAAGTACAGGTGAATTTTTATCCAGAACTAATAAGCCTGGATGAAATAAGAGTTGCCCTTGAGAAAGAGGGGTTTAACGCAGTTCAATTATAAATCCATAAACAATTCGGCTATGTTAACAGTAAAACCGCTTTTCGAAAAAGTATATATGTCTTGCATTTTGGTTGTTGCGCTTTCAATTACTTCTTGCGCTCAGCAGCAGGAAAAAGAAGAAAGTAAAGAAACCAAACAACAATCGAAAACAACAGCAATGAAAAAAGTAAGCATGCCGGTTAGCGGAATGGTTTGCAGCGCTTGCCAGTCAAATGTAAAAAATACAATGAAATCACTGAATGGGATCTCTGAGGTGGAAGTGAGCCTTGAGAAAAAATACGCTTATTTTCTTTATGATCCCTCAAAGATTAAACCCGAACAAATACAAAAGGCGGTAAATGACAAGGGTTATCTAGCAGGAAAAATTCAGGAGGTAAGCCAATGAGACTTGAGCAATTTATTGAAGAGTTTGGTAAGGCTATTGCTGGGGGGTCTTTCCTAGGTTTATTGATCTCGGCACTTGCCGGGATCATCTCAACAGGTGTGTGCCCTTGCACATTACCTGTTGGGTTAGGGATAGCAGGTCTTGTAAGCAGCAATTCAGAACAAAGCTCAAAAAGAGGTTATCAGATCGCATTCGCCTTTTTTTGTGGAATTGTTGTCTGCCTTGCTACCCTAGGTGCATTGGCTGGAAAGTTAGGGATTTTTCTTACTGAATCTTTTGGTAGATACTGGGCTTTGTCTATGGCATTTATATCTCTCATTGCAGCCATAACTGCTTTTTGGGGACCAAGGCTAAAAGTAAACCGTTTAACGACACTCCGCAGACCAGGTATCGGTGGTTCCTTTGCTTATGGCCTGATATTCAGTTTCGGGACTTCTGCAGCACCACTATTGTTGCTACTTTCCGTAGCCGCAGCTAATGCTAATCCGTTTTATGGATTTTTACTTGCTTTGTCTTTTGGCATTGGTAGGGGATTGCCATTTCTTATTGTCAGCACCTTTGCAGGGGCTGTTAGCAAATTTGCACAACTTACCTGGCTTAGAAGAAGTATTCAGACCGTAAGTGGATTAGCCCTGCTTTTTGTAAGTTATTATTACATAATGGTTTTTGTAAATTTAACGTAGGATAAAGCACTTTCATATGAAAATGAAGAAAACGACCCCGGCTCTTCCTGTTCAAAATATTGAAGCGTCCGTTAAATTTTATTCTGAAAAATTAGGTTTTACAGCACCTTATTATGACGACGGCTTTGCCAAAGTAGTCTGGGACGAAATTGAAATCCATCTGTGGGCATCCTCGGATGAGAGCTGGAAGAACAAAGGCATATCGCTGGCAGGAGATCAAATTTGTAGCGGGGGCGAAAGCTTTCTGGCAGGAACGGCCAGTTGCCGGATTCAAGTCCCAGGGTATTGATGAGTTGTATGAAGAATATAAAAAGCAAGGTGTTATTTTATAGCGCTGACACTGTTGTGGAAGAGCAGCCATGGGGAGACCGAGAATTTCCGGCTTTAGACCACGATCGTAATCTGTTAACTTTTTACGAGGAGATTAGAAAAGCCCAAGGCCATCATTAAGGCTAAAATTAACGGGATCAAACTGTATCCTTCAATTTTGATAGGTAGTTGTAAACAGTTCCATAGGCTATTCCTAGCTGTTTAGAAATCTTGTTCATTGATAATCCTTCCTTTTGCAATTCAAAAATTTCATTTTGCCGGTTCATTGATATAGTCGGTCGCGAAATACGTTTTCCTTGTGCTTTTGCCCTGGCCATACCGGCTTTTACCCTCTGGCTGATCAGTGAACTTTCAAATTGTGCTAGCGAAGCCATTACATGAAAAATTAACTCCCCAGTTGGTGTAGTAGTATCAATATTCTCCTGATAGGAAATAAAATCAATTCCCAAACTTTGGAATTCCTTCATAGCATTAACCAGTGCCTGAGTCGAGCGGGCAAAGCGGTCATATCGCCAAACCAAAACCACATCCAGCTTTCTCTTTTTGGCAGCAGCTATCATCAACTTATATTGGATCCTGTCCTGGGTTGTTCCGGATGCATAGTCTATAAATTCCCCTATGACTTCAAAATTACGTCTCGATGCGTATTCTCTTAACTGGGTTAACTAAGTTTCCGGATCCTGTCCTTTATCTTGGGTGGATACCCTTGCATATAGTGCTACCCGTTTGGTTTGAATTACCTCGTTTCTCATTTAATTGCCTATCAAAAAGGAACTCCTTTACAAATATACTTTTTAACGCTTAAAAACAGGCTTTAAACCTATTGCAGACGGGGTGAATTTTGATACCCTTTTTGATAGCCCCATTTTCATATGGCATCACGATTTTTGAACCAATCCCAGCGTGAACGTTACGAAAAGGTCCCGACAGAAATATCAGAATATGACCTGATGCAATTTTTCCAAATCACGCGGCAGGACAATATTTTTCTTAAATCGTTCAGAGGGGAGCACAACCGGCTAGCGATCGCACTCCAGATTGGGATTGTCCGGTTCATGGGTTTTCTTCCAGACAAATGGCAGCAGCAGATCCCGGCAAATGTAGCTGCCATGGTAAGTAGGCAACTGGATTCTGATATTGAACTGTTATTAATATACGGGCAACGGGATAAGACCAGAACGGAGCATTTAAATGTAATCTTAAAATATTTGAAATTCCGCCGGTGGCAGCCCCTGGATGAAATCTGGCTTTTGCCCTGGCTGCTCGATAAGGGGATGGAACATGACAACCAGCCGATATTGCTCAGGCAAGTGTGTTTAAAACTGGGGCAGGAAAAAATTATGAGGCCGTCTATTGGGACATTGGAAAGGATTGTTGGTAGCCTGGATGAACAGCTGCACCAGGAAACCTATCGAAGGCTTAGTTTGCTGCTGACCGAGGAAATGAAGGCCAGGCTGACGCAAATAGTCGAATTGGACGATACCGGCGGCATCACTTTGCACCGTTGGCTTTGCCAAGTCCCCACCAGCAATACGCCCAGGGCTATTAACCAGACGTTGGAAAAGATCAATTTTTTAAAATCATTAAACGTCCATGAATGGGACTTATCGGTAATAAGCCTAAACCGCAGAAAAAGGCTGGCCCAAATAGCCAGGAATGTTTCTAACAAGTATCTACAGCGGATGAACGCTACAAGGCGGTACCCGATTTTAATTTGCTTCCTGTATGAGAGCCTGATAGATACCAATGACAAGGTGTTGGAAATGTTTGATGATTATTGGGAGCACATTGTCAACGGATCAAAAAAGCAACTCGACACATATCAGCAGACCTTGTTCAAATCACAGAACGAGGCGATGAAAACCCTGTCCCAGACTGTTAGTATTATCATCAATGACACCATTACAGACGATCAGCTCCGTACCTGTATTTTTGAAATATATCCAAAGGAAATGCTCAGGGAGGCATTACTGGTAACCGGGGCTGCTCTTCGCCCAGCCAGGCAAACTTACTTATACTATCTGAACAACTACTATACAACCTTAAAACAATTCACCCCTAACCTTCTTAAAACCATTGACTTTCAAATTGCCCATTCCAAAGATGGCTTTCTGGGTGTGCTTGATATTTTGACCGGGTTGCAAACGGGCAAAAGAAGAAAACTGCCTGATGACGCGCCGATTGATTTTATAACGCCTTCCTGGAACAAACTGATTTTTGAAAACGATCAGCAACAGCCGGAAGCCCTTCCACAACGCCAACCTTACGAATTATGTGCCCTGGCCAACTTGCGGGACCGGCTCCGTGCGGGCGATGTATTTATCAATATCTCCCGAAAATATGCCGACTTTAACTCGTTGCTTCTTTCAAATGTGCAGTGGGAACTGCTACGACAGGATTTTTGCAATCAAATGTCAATGCCAACTCTTCCCACCGAGCGTATCGACCAGCGCTTGCAAGAGCTGGAATCACTGTTGAAACCGCTGGATGAGCTCTTGAATGCGGGTGGAGAGATCCGGCTTGAAGAAGGCATCCTGGTAGTGCCTGCATTGCCGGCAGAAGATGTACCCTTTTCAGCAAAAGCACTCCGGGAACAAATCAATCAACGGCTCCCGAAAGTCAACATCACAGATATAATTAAAGAAGTGGATGCATGGATAAATTTTTCCGAACATCTTCATGGATTGGAAAATGAACCGCGTAACCAGGAACACCAGTCTATTTTATATGCGGCTGTTTTTGCATCCGGATGTAATATTCCTCTGTCGGATTTGGCTAGGTCTTGTGAGATTGATTATCAAACGCTTTGGTGGACAAGCAATAACTATCTCTCAGAAGAGAATCTTAAAAAAGCCAACGATGCACTTGTTAACTTTCATTATCAACAATGGTTGAGCGGCTATTGGGGCGGGGGCACACTTTCATCCTCGGACGGGCAGCGGTTCCCGACCAGCTAGAAAATCCGGAATGCGAAGGCGCTCCCCAATTATTTTGGTTACGGTAAGGGAATTACCTTTTATACACATACCTCGGATCAATATAGCCAGTATGGCAGCCGGAGCATTTCGTCCACCGAAAGGGACGCCACTTACGTACTTGATGAAATTATAGGCAATGAAACCGATTTGACAATACTCGAACATACAACCGATACGTCAGGATATTCGGACCTAATCTTTGCGCTGTTTGATCTGCTGGGTATGGATTTTTGTCCAAGGATCCGGGACATAAAAGATCAGCGGCTGTGTAAAATCAAGGATCGGGAATGGGAATACCCTGCTTTGAAATTCACCGGTCGTGTTAATCCTGATTATCTCAAACAACATTTTGACGAACTTCTCAAAGTCGCAGCTTCCATTAAATCAGGGCGTGTAACCGCTTCATTGCTAATCTCTAAGCTTCAATCGTACCCGCGCCAAAATAACCTGATGTATGTTTTGCAGGCTTATGGCCAGCTGGTAAAAACCATTTTTATCCTTAAATACCTGCTTAGCATGCCTTTACGTAGAAAGATCAACACACAGCTGATCAAAGGAGAGCAGCTGCACAACCTAAGACTTTATCTTTGGTTTGGCGGCGATGGGATTGTACGCAGAAAACAAGAAGAACAACAGCAAAAAGTGGTCAGGAGCTTGAACCTGATCACCAATATTGTCCTGGTATGGAACACGGTTTATATACAAGAAATTATCAAAGAATTACACCAGGAAGGATATCCGATAGATGAAAATGACTTTGAATTTATCTCTCCTGCTCCATTTGCCCATATCAACCGGTTGGGAAAATACTCCTTCAACACAAACCCGGATCTTGGAGTCAATGGCTTACGGCCTTTGAGAAAGCCAAAACTAAATACATAGTTTACTAACGCCGTTTTCCGGCTATTTGTAAGAAGAACCTCGTTTGAAAAGGAGCGATTTTCTACTTTTTTTATTTCGACTTAATACACTAATATACATGATGTTACCAAGTTATTGTACACAATAATCAGTAGCATATTGGGAGTTGTATAAGTTATCTTATGTTAAACAGAATCTGTAACATTAGGAATCCAATTCCAAGATTCAGCGCGTTTTCTTGTTGCCTGCCCTACCTATCTTCAAAGTTTTAGCCGATGTAAAAGAAGACTTTCACCTTCCGGCTGTACGGTCAGGCTGTTATGAAGGTCGCGCAAACCAACTTAAACGGTATAGCCATTGTCTGCCAAGCATTTGGCGATTTGATATCCTACTCCCTGGTTGGCACCTGTCACCAGCGCTACTTTACTTTTCTGTGCTTCCATCTGTTTTTACTTTGAAATTTGAGAAAGCAAATTTCAGGTTTGCCCAGGAGCCGGTTGTAGCCAAATCAAGCCGATTTGTAGCCAGATCGAGGGTCGTTTGTAATCAAGCTATTGATCCGGCTTTGCTTTCTGAATTGCAAAATCGAGCCTGCGATAAAGAGCACAAGAAGTACGAGAAGGGTTTTTGCTATCACTGGGTCCTGCGGCCCGTTTGCCAGCGGATGTCCCACCGGAACACGGGTAAATGTTTCGTTTACAGTGGGAAGCAGAGAAAGGAAAAAGCTGAATGAAAGAAAAAAGTTTTCAAAAAAACGCGACCGATTGTATCCCGGCTTCTTTGCAAATAGATAGTAAGCCGCCGTTATCAGGATCACAATGAACAGTGCGAGAATATGTCCGGGATTGACACCTTTGACACTGGATAACCCCAAAGCTGTCAGCGAAGCAACCAGAGTAAAATAGAAATAGATTCTCCCTGACCAGCTACTTAGATCAATTTTGGCGGTTTTGAACAGAGATACAAATGCAGCGATAATGGCTATGACACCGATCACGGTGTGAAAAATACCTAAATACGAGAGTCCCATAATTTTTGTGTTTTATTAATTACACAAAGTTGGGCTAATCAGAAAAGGATCATTTTATGGATTGGCTCAGATATTTGGCAATTCGGGTCACGGAAACGCCACAGTATGTCGAGGTCAACACATTTAGCTATCTATCCGGGCAGACCGAAACTGAGATGGAGAGGCTCCATACTTGTCATGAAAACTTTTGGTAAAGTTTGCCAGGTCATTAAAACCACAATCAAAAGCAATATCCGTTATTCGCTCACTGGAAGCACGCAGCAACTCCGCCGCCTTCTCCAAGCGCTTGGTTTTGATGTAGTTAGCAGGGGAATCATGGTAAAGTTTCTTAAATTCCCGTTTAAACGAAGAAACGCTCAGATTACTTTTTTGTGCCAGGTCTTCTATGCCGATTTGAGCGAACAGGTTCGCTTCTATGACCTGTTTGAAGGTGTAGGTTGTTGAAGAGAAAAGCTGGGACAGTATGACTTGCACCGTCTCCGCATCTTGCGTTTGTGCCAAAAGCAGTATGATCTCTTTCAGCTTCAAAACCAAAATTTCGTCATTCACCAGGGTGGGATTCTCAAAATAGAAGAGAAGCCCGTCTATGTATTTCTGAATGAGAAAATCATTCTTGATTGTACTTCTGGATTGAATGGATGCCTGATTGTTTGGCTTAAAAATTTGAGGTATTTCCCGCTCATAAATTCTTTTCAGTATGTCCTTATGAAACGTAACAATGACTATCTCACCACTGCTGTCTGAATCGTTGCTTTGAATTTGTTTGCCGGAATTCAGACAGTTCAGCAATAAGGATTGATGCGTTTTAATTGTCAAATGGTCGTTTCCTGATTGATAATCCATCTCGCCCTTCAACATATACAAAAAGCAAGCCTGCTCCGCTACCGGAAATGAAAATTCAAAAGGCGGCTTTAAATCCACCTTTTGAATAAGCGTTTTTCCGAACAAATCGAATTTTTTATAGTCCGTGATCATTCCACAATAAGTACGGCTTCTGATGTTACTGGTATGTTCAATACTTTCGAAATTAAACAATTCTCTTCTGCGCCTTTCGCGATCGAGCCAAATTCTTCCAAGCTGACGCCCGGAACAATTCCGGTTATTGCAAGATGTACCCCGGTAATACCTGTTCCGTCAATTGATACAACCGCTTCCGCATCCAGTGAGGTTGGAGTTATTCCCTTTTCAGTCAATGCATAGCTGACTGCCATCGTGAAACATCCTGCATGAGCAGCTGCCAACAGCTCTTCTGGGTTAGTCCCTTTTTCATCACCCACAAAACGGGTTCTGAAACTATAATTGGTTTTGTTCAGGATTTCGCTTTGTGTGGTCAGCTCGCCCTTTCCTTCTTTAACGCTTCCTGTCCAATGTGCTTTTGCTTTACGTTGCATTTTGATATCTGTTAATTTGGGGTTGCCGATATTGACAATACAAAGTTGCAGTTCATGTCTCAGAAAGTCCTGGCGTATCAGCTCAACAATTTGGCAATTTGGGTCATTGACCTTTCTCGGGCTAAGTCTTCGATGACTATCCAAGCGCTTCAACCTTGTCAGTCAAAATCGGTCGACTTCGTCAAAGCCTCCCATTTGTAGTAAGACGAAGCCAGCAGGTCCAACTTACCGAATGCGCGCGCGTAGGCATCACTTCCCAAAAGCAGATACAAGGGCGGTTCTGCCATTTCAGTCACCTGCATCATCACCTTCGCCGCCTTTGACGGATCGCCAATCTGGGTGCCGCTCGTTGTCGTAAATCGGTCCTGCGAGGATCGTATTTCAGCATAGGCATCGATTTTCTGTTGCGAAAGCACCAGAGAATCCGGATTATTGAAATTCGTGCGAAATGCACCGGGCGCGATCAAGGTAACTTTGATACCAAAGAGCCGGACATCATCGGCAAGTACTTCTGTCAGCCCGATCACGGCGTGCTTTGCGGCACCATAGACAGACCAACCCATACTTGGTGCGATGCCCGCGATGGAAGAAATGTTAATAATATGCCCTGACCGCTGCATTCGCATAATGGGCAAAACGTGGCGGATTACGTTAATCGTCGCGAATACATTCACATCGAAACTGTCGCGGGTCTCTTTATCCGTCAGCTCTTCCATGCTTCCGCCGATCCCATAACCGGCGTTGTTGACAGCTACGTCGATCCTGCCGAAATGGTGATATGCCTGTTGAATCGCTGCTGCCACATTTTCATCACTACCCAGTTCCACGCTCAACGGCAGGAATGCGTCGCCTTGAAAACTTACTGCTTCGGTAAGGCTTGCAGTGCTGCGGGAAGTAGCCACTACCTGGTGCCCTGCCGCTAACAATTGTTTGACCAATGTCAATCCCAGGCCTTTCGAAGTGCCTGTGATAAACCATACTTTTTTGTTGTCCATATCATTTGCTTTTGATGTGGCAAAAGTAGAGCCGTCCAATAGCAAGTGTGTTACGGCAATCAAACGGATGCTATCGAAAATCAAACAAGCCGGACTGCGCTGGGCCGAAGCTTTGTTTGCTTCCTGAAAAAATATGTAAAATGGGCTGGCTGCGCAAAACCAAGACAATCACTGATTTCTGAAATATTCCATTCCGTGTGCTTTAACAGTGCGGTGGCTTCGGCTGTCAGCCGCTCGGCAATGTGATCGGTAGTAGTCTTTCCTGTGGTCGCGCGAACAGCCCGGTTCAGGTGATTGACATGCACGGCAAGCCTTTCCGCAAAATCCCTCGCGGAGCGCATTCCAACACGTTGCTCCCGCGATTGGATCGGGAACTGGCTTTCCAGCAGTTTGACGAATATGGACGTTAGCCGTGCATTGGTGTTGGGATGGTAGTATAGTTGCTCATCTGGCTGCATTTTCATGGCCAGATGGATCAGTTCGGAAACCTGGTTTCGCAGCAGATCAAACCGGAAACGATAATCGGAACCGGCTTCAACCAGCATTTTTTCAAACAACTCAGCCACCTGCCGATCTTGTGGTTCAGTCAAATGGTACACAGGCTTGCTTCTTGGTTCGAAGACCCGTAGATCCTGGACACCATTTCTCAGGCTCTCTATAAAAAACGAGTCCTTGAAAAGGCAGAAGAAACCGGACGATTCTACATCCAATCGTTCAAAACTGTAAGGTACCGCAGGATTGAAAAAGAGGAGCGTGCGTCCATCGAACTCAATGCTCTTGTCGGCATAATGACAGCGGTGCCTGCCACGGATCAACATGATTTTGTAAAAATCGTAGCGGGCGTAAGGCATAGCGTGTGAAATGCCAGCGTCATTGCCTAGACGGAAAATATTAAATTCCCCTTCTCCTGCCGGGGGAAGTGGCGGTGTTTGGGCGAATTTATTGGCGTAAAAGGCATCCAGGCTTTGGGGGTTCGGCATACTGTGGATGATCAATTCTTTATAATTGATGGAAACAACTTTTCATCCAATTCTGTCCCTGACCACCTACGTGGCACCGTGTGGCTACGATCTTCTGCTGCGATTAATCGAGGACGTTAAGTGGATAATTCACTTTCGCATCCCGGCTTGTTTCCAAATCAATTTCAATGGTTGAAAATCGGCAATCAGATGACGTCAAAGTAAGAACATTGCCTGTTCCTGGTTGTGTAACCCACCCGGCTCCGCCCCAAAGAAAACCACCTTCTCCCAAACCGGAACGGTTTGAACTTAGGCAGTATGCACCGGAAACGATCGCTGACACTTTACCGCAGTCTATCCACTGCTGGACACTGGTTTGAGAGGTAGCCCGAGGGCAAAGCAACAAGTCAATGCCTTCCTGGCCATAGTGGCGGGCCCACTGTGTAAACCAGAGCTCGGTACAAAGCAGGACGCCGATACGGCAATTTCCAATATCGGCCGACTCGAAGGTGACCGGTTCCTGTCTTGTAAACCAGCTTTCTTCCCAGAAATGGGTCTCCTGGGGAAAATATGCTTTGCTGTGCAGCGGCACATGCCCTGTTTCCTCCCTGTAAACATAGGCTGTATTCAAAAATCTGTTGCCATGGATAACTGGCATGGAATAGACAACCGATGGCACGCCAAGCGCCTCTATTTCTGGTAACCAATCTTGGTGCAACTGGATACTCCGCAGCCGCCTCTCCTCATTAACCTTAGGAGAGGCAGCTAACCACCGGCCAAAAGGCATTTCCGGTAGTAGTACTAAGTTGGGACGGTGCTGCGCAAGATGGACTTTTAGCTGCTGCCAGTCCGATAAGAATTCGATTTCGTCATCACTCAATTGACAAACAGTTACTTTCATTACTTGACTTTAAATGTTTAGTCGAAGGTGATGATAATCTTTCCCTGGGTATGTCCCTTTTCGATTTCACGATGCGCGTCGGCCATCGCTTCAAGCGGATAGGTCGCCGCGATATGGGGCACCAGCCTGTTTTCCCCTAATAGTTTGGCGATGAATTTCATATCCTGTCCATTTGCCAAGACCATGTTGTAGAATACATTGACATTCAGCCGGTCAGCTTCTGCTTTCTCACTGCTGTTGACATGTGACCAAAGGCTGATCAGGGAACCTCCTGGCTTGACTACCTGCATGCTCCTGTGAATATGGTTGTCCTGTTTGACCGCCTCTATGACAAGATCGACATGCGCAATACGCTGCTCAAAGCGTCCTTGCTGGTAATCTACAAATTCATCGGCCCCCAATGAGGTTACGAAATCCTTTTTTGCCTTCGATGCGAGTGCGACCACATGAGCACCAAAATACTTGGCGAACTGGACGGCGAAATGACCGACCCCTCCCCCGGCGGCGGTGACCAGGACGCGGTCACCCTCTTTGATGCCAACTTTCTGGATCGGTTGCAGGGCGGTTAGCGCAGCTAGTGTGGCCGCGGCTGCCTGCTCATGGCTGACGTTGCGTGGTTTATGTGCCAGGTCGGTCGCGGGCGCAGCTACATATTCGGCATAGGTTCGTCCGATGTAGGGGTGACGTAACGCACCAAACACCTGATCGCCGACTTTAAACTCCGTTACCCGGCTACCCACCCCGACAACTTCGCCTGAAATGTCCCAACCAGGGATCAAAGGATGGTCGCTGCCGAAAACCCAGCCGACCTCCTTATTGCTACGGACGATGGTGTCGGCCGGATTGATACTTACTGCCTTTGTCCGAACCAGTACCTCACTGTCGTTGATTTGCGGAATAGGCACCAGCGCCATGGCAAAGTTCTCAACTCCGCCATGACCATTCATTGTCATTGCTTTCATAAATGCTTCTTAATACTACCCGTTACGATTGCCTGACTTATGCGCCCTGTTGTTGGCCATCCGGGATCTGTCAGCAAAATTATGGCAACTTCCACGTAAATTTGGCGCAGGTATCACCAGTGATACCTTTCAGGTTATGAGCCCAAAGGAAAACACAGCCGAAATCGAGTCCCAGATCAGGGCCTTGCAGGATACGATTTACGTGATCGGTGGTAAATGGAAACTGCCGATCATCCATTCCATTTGCAAAGGCAACAAACGGTTTACCGATATCCAGCACAGCATACCTGGCATTACCAAACGGATGTTATCCAGAAGCCTGAAAGAATTGGAAGACAACAAGTTGATCGTCAGGCATGTCGATCCAGATTTTACTGCGACGATCGAATACGGGTTCACCCCGTATGCCCTTGCATATGGAAATCTGATTTTGGAAATGATCCGCTGGGGTGAAAACCATCATAAGCTCATTACCGGAAAGGCCATTTAGTCAGCCGAGCGTTAACACCTATCAAAACGCCACACAATATACGATCGTAGAGACCAAGATCTAATGTAACAGTACCAGCGCGCTTTCGACCATTCGTTCACAGGCGGCCTGACTCATTCCGGCTTTGGCCGAGACTACGATTCCGTTAATGCAGTTCTGTAAATAGTCTGCCATCGTCTCAGCATCCAGGCTGTCGGAAAACTGACCCGTTGTCTTGCCTTGGACCACGAAGTGTAGCAATGCCTGTCTGGTAACATCAATGCTTTTCTTCACGATTTCAACGGCTGCTGGCTCGTCCGGCCCGAACTCTATGATCGAGTTGATCAAAAAGCACCCCTGTGGCATACTTCCCGGATAGGTGCCCTCAATCGACAATTTAAAGATTAACCTGATCCCTGTCAGGGGCTCTTTGGTGTTCGCAATAATTTCCCTCAGGGCATCGACCGTCTTTTCGTGGTATCGGTCCAGCGATTTGAGCAGCAGTGAATGCTTGTCCCCAAACGTATTGTACAGGCTCGACCTGCTGATGCCTAGTGTGTTCACCAGGTCCTCCGGCGTAGTGCCGCGGTAGCCGCGAACCTTGAATAGCTCGATTGCCCGATCTAAAATTTCCTGCTCGTCGAAGTTGCGGTTCCTGGCCATTGCATCATGATTTTGCTTAAAAATGGTACGGTCTTGCTAAAAATACAAACTTTCTGGAACTATAATTCCAAAATAGTTATTCTGGAATTATAATTCCAAAATAACTATTTTCATCATGAAAACGCTAACAGAAAAAGTCGCATTTGTAACAGGTGGTACCCGCGGAATGGGCGAAGCAATTGTCAGAAGACTGGCCTCAGAGGGTGCCAGTGTCGCATTTACCTATGTCAGCTCAGAAGAGAAAGCAAGCAAATTAACAGACGAAATTAAGCAAAATGGTGGAAGCGCCCTGGGGATCAAAGCGGATGCGGCCCAGCTTGGCGCTTTGACCAAGGCAATTAAGTCGACGGTCGAGAAATTCGGAAAAATTGATATCCTGGTCAATAACGCCGCCATAGCGGTCGCAGGACCCTTGGAACAAGCTGCTGAAAGGTCTGGTGAATATGACCGGCAGGTGGACGTGAATATCCGGGCAGTTTCAGAAGCTGTGCGGGCCGCCGTCAAACACATTCCCGACGGCGGAAGGATCATCAACATCGGGTCAGTCGGCGGTAAAAGGATCGGTGGTCCGTTTATGTCTGACTATGCTGCGACCAAGGCAGCTATCGGCGGCTACACCCGAGGATTGGCCTGGGACCTTGCCCCGCGCAATATCACGGTCAATACTGTTGAACCAGGTGCGATCGACACGGACATGATGCCCAACGACCCAGCAGTTCGCGAAGCATTCACAAACGCAATCCCGCTCAAAAGGCTTGGAAAACCGCAGGAAATTGCTGCTATGGTAAACTTCCTCTCGGGCCCGGAAGCCAGTTATATTACCGGAAGCAGTTTTGCAGTCGATGGCGGCATAAATGCATAATAAGCGGTTAGCCAGTTTTGCCTTCACAAATGTGTCGGTGACACTGGCTAAATCTGTTAATTTCTATGAGTTATTTATCCGGCTGACTCTGTAACATCAGGAAATAGGATTTCTGGATTTACGGGTTTTGTGCTTGGCCCTGCTAGATTCAATCAATTTCTAGCATCAGAAAAAGGGCTGCTACTTTCCGGCAGCAGCCACTTTCATTTTCAGTATTCACTCGGAAGTAAGATGACATTGTCCGAAACGTAAATGTTGATTTCAGCAAGTGGAAAGTCTGTGTAAGTGATTTGCTTTGAGCAAAGGACCCGGCCGTTGCCGTCTTCGCAACTGAGTAACGCCGTTGACTCTTCGAGATTGGTCGCTAGTATCCAGACCTGGAATTCCTGGGTTTTAACTCGTGGGTGGAACTGCTGGGATGCAATTTCGTCGACCAGCCAGTATGCTCCGGCTTTATTCATCATATGCCTGATCCCATCGGTGTATAGCATTTTGCGGACGATCGGGTGACGGTACCAATTTTCCGTGCCGGTGAATTGTGAGAGCTCTGTCGATGTCAATTGCTGAGTTTCCATTTTCTGCTGTTTGAATGCCTCCACCGTTGGAGAACAATGCTTCACAGCACCGGGCAACCTGGCTGGAAAGACAACACCAACGCGGGAGCGAAGCGAATGGAGCGGGCAGCGTGATTGACGTCCAGACTGCCTGGTGCACCTTGCATTGTTTCTCTGGGGTGGCAGGCTATTTCAGAAGATTTAATCAGTGGCAGGTGGGAGCGATATTATCACTAATTCCTACGGCAACGTTATTTCCTGATCCAATGTCTGCCCGGTGAAGCGCATTGACCGTTCGCCCAACTTTACCTTTCCGGCAACGCTAAAATCCCAGCCATCACTTCTTCGCTTATCGGCTTTCCATAAATCAGGTTTTTGGCAGCAAGCATGGGCAGATCTGACGCGGCGACGGCATCTGGATCCAAATACCCGCCACCATAGTCCTCGTAATTGCATTTTTTATTTTCAAGTAGCTTCGCAAGCTCCCGCAACGCCGGGTGATCTGTGACAATAGCTTGTTCTTCAATTTCATCGTTGTATGGTGAGCTTCTGTCCGTGTTTGCACAAATCATATAAAGCGTCGCAAAATACTGCTCCTTGGGCGGCACCTCTATGGTTACCCCGGTCACTATAAGACCGTTTTGCACTTTCAAACTTTTGGCTACGAACATAAGCCCGGGAGGAAGATTTACTTTAATGGGAGAATCCGTTTCATTATAAAGATTCAAGCAAATTTGCAAGTTACCACCATGACCGTGGAAACGGTTATGTTTTTTTGAATCGTAGAAGCAATCCTCCGTAGAATTTGGCTTATCAAGAAGCCTAATTCCTGCCGGCCAGTTAAAAGGCACGCCAACAGGATGCTCTTTGGAGTCACCAAACCCCTTTTCAAATTGATAGGCAGGCTCTTTGTCCGCACCCGGTTTGCAGGCGCTAAATAGAAGGCAGAAAAAAATAAGAAGTGATAAAAGTTGCTTCATGGCTGTCGATTTTAATGGCAAAATTAGCCATAGGCATCTACCTCCTAAGCAATCTGCCTTGCTAAGTCGACAGAAAGCAATTTTAGTCGACAAATGGTAACAAAGCCATGCGATCAGCATCAGGACAATCTCTCAGATACAAGGATATTGGAACCCAGGCATCGTTCATACCAAACTATGTATCTTGCATTACTAACATAATAGCCAAAAGTGCATACACATTATAATGTCCTGGTTGTCGACGACGATGAAGATGATCAATTTCTGATCCGGCAGGCCTTCGAGGATGACGCAAAGCTGTTCAGCACTTCATTTTGCCACAGATGGCACCGATGTGCTGGAAAAATCAAAGCGCCCAAAAGGCTTCCCGACCTTATTCTATTGGATTTAAATATGCCTAAGATGAGCGGGTTCGATGTTCTTACCCATTTGAAAGGTTCCGAAGAGTATCGCCATATCCCGGTTATCATATTCTCGACTTCTCAAATCCGACAGACGTGGAGAAAGCCTATCAGCTAGGTGCCAACAGCTACGTTTAAAGCCTGCCACACATCAGAAGCTCAGCCTGATGGCTGAAAAGATAAGGCAGTATTGGTTCCTGCTCAGTGAACTGCCGGTTCGCAGGACAAATTAAGCTGCACCGAAAATAGCTTGGAATTTGAATGATCGTTAGGGGCTGCTATTTTCGAATTATCTCCCATAAGCGTTTAGAGATTGCCAGCTCTACACCCATGTCCAATGCATGTTTGAATAATTCTTCTGCAAATTGATCGTGATCGGCAGCACCTGAGCCGCGGTGCCGGCTCACTACCGTACAGGCCTCATCCAGGAATTCAGTCTCATAATAGGCATTCGATTTGGCAGCCTGTAAATCAACCTTCAAGTCCCATGGCAATTCTGCCCCGCAGATAAAGTATTTAAGATATTTGAGGAACGCAGGGTCTTCAAATATCCCTGTTCCCACCCTACCGTTGTGCTCGAAGACTTGCTGGCGCGATTTCCGCGAATTGAGTACATTGTATTCCGGCTGTGTAAAATACTTGATCCTGACCTTCGGAATTACATTTCTATCCAGCAGAGATAGCATCAATCGGCCACTAGCCTTTAACTTGGTCTTTCTGAGCTCATCTGGTTCATCCAGGCCAATAGTGAATGGATGCAGCAATTCGAACATTTGTTGCTCTTCTGCTGTAAGGTCTAGTGTCATTTTATCGTAGTTAGGGTGCTTGATTCTTAATATAGTCATTTCTTGGATTTTTAGACTTCGATCTTCTGCTCTATCACTTTCAATCGCTGCAAAATCTCGTTAACCGCGGTCGAAATATGCTGCACCTCCGACACCCTTTCAGGCACATCCTTGGAAAAGTAGCTGTGAAACTTCCAGATTTCAATCACGTCTCCGGCACTGACCTGGTAGGGCTCGTAAGCACGGTTCAGCGATTCCAAAAGCATTTTGTTCCTTTCTGGCAAAACCGTGACCTTCTTAAAGACAAAGTCCTGCTCACCATCCAGGATCACAATACATAGCGTCCCTGGCTTCAAGGCCGTCCAGTCTTCGGCATACCGGCAGACCACGTCCGCGCCCTCGGGCACCGGCAGCATCGAATCGCCCGTCGTCGGAAACATCCGGAACGTTCCCGTCTGCGGAAGGCCCGGCACCGAGAATTTCGGCAGCGAGGCGATGAATTCCGGGTTCGCATACCCGCTCCGGTAGCCCGCCTTGGCCTTGACCGGCACGTATTCAACGTTCTCTTTATTGGCTTTGTCTGTCGAAATAGCAAGCACCCGAAGGTTGGTGCCTTTCATGTAGAGCGGGCTCCCCGCTTCCAGCTCGCGGAGCGGCAGCTCCCCTACCCCACGCAGATCGATGCGAAAAAGATTGTCGATCGAAAGACCGAAAAAATCCGAGAATTTGATCAGGTCTACCGCCGATGGGTTTTCCGTTCTTCCAGCCTCTATGGCAGCAAGTTTAACGCGCGTGACGCCCAGCTGCCCTGCGAAATCTTCCTGGGTAAGTCTTCTGCGTTCCCTAAGAAACCGGATGTTGCTACCGAAAAAAAGTTTTGCGCTTGTCATGGCATAATGTTATTATTGAAATCACATCACTGGTACTATTAATACCAAAGATAACAAAACAATAGTATTATGGAAACTGCATTAAAAAAAAGTGAGCTGGTTGCCAGGCTCAGAAGCGACATCGCCGCTTTGCAGGGCTTCCGTGCGCCGGCGTTGGGCGTCAAACACGACGATTTTGGCTTGGGGCCTGTAATGAAAGCTTTCCCTCAAGGCGTGTTCCCCCGCGTGGGAATGCACGAGTTTATCAGCCAGTCAGCCGAGCAGACTGCGGCCACATCGGGCTTTATGGCCGCCCTGGCCGGTAAGATGATGAAACAGGACGGGCTCTGCGTCTGGGTGGGTACACGCCGAACGGTCTACCCTTTCGGTCTGAGCCAATTCGGAGTGTCACCCGACCGGGTGATCTTCGTCGATCTGAAAAAGGATAAAGACCTTCTGTGGGCTATCGAAGAAGCGCTCAGATGCGATGCGCTATCAGCGGTCGTCGGCGAGATCAAGGAGCTGAACCTGACCGAGTCGCGAAGATTGCAGCTCACCGTCGAAGAAAGTAAGGTAACAGGGCTTTTGCATAGGGTGTCCCCTCGCCTTTCCAATCCGGTCGCCGCCGTCTGCCGCTGGCGGATCAGCCCGCTCCCCGGCGTAGAAGACCAGATTCTGCCTGGCATCGGGTTTCCGCGCTGGCGGGTACAGATCGAGAAAGTCCGTAACGGTGAGCCAGGCAGCTGGCCGCTAGAATTCCGCGATGGCAGCTTCGAGCTAATTAGCGATTCTGTTTCTTTTCACCAGTATGTATCAAAGGTTGGTTAGAAAGCAGTGTAGCTATGAGAAGATATGTGGCGATATGGCTTAGGCACCTTTTGGTAGACCGCATGCTGCTTACCCAGCCCGAGCTGGAAGGCAAACCCTTTGTGCTTGCCGCCAAAGAGCGAAACCGCGTAGTGGTGAAAGCATCCAGCCGAGATGCTCTGAAACTGGGTATTGAGGCTGGGATGGTACTCGCCGACGCCCGCGCGGTGCAGCCGGATTTGGAAGTACTCGACTATGACCCGGCCTTGCCTGAGAAGCTGCTTGGAGCCCTGGCAGAATGGGCGATCCGCTACTCGCCGCTGGTAGCCATAGACCTGCCTGACGGGTTGATCCTGGACGCTACCGGCTGCGCGCACCTGTGGGGATCAGAAGCAGCTTATCTGAAAGACATCGCAACCCGGCTCAGATCCTCCGGCTATGATGTGCGTACCGCGATGGCAGATACGATCGGAACGGCCTGGGCAGCATCACGCTACTCGCGCGCTTACCGGATCATCGCGCCAGCCGAGCAGCTGAATGCCCTCTTGCAACTGCCGCCGCATGCGCTGCGGCTGGAAGCCGCAGTAATCGAGAAAATGCAGAAGCTCGGGCTTTACCAGATCAAAAGCTTTATCTACATGCCGCCCTCGGTACTGCGCCGAAGGTTCGGCCAGGCCACGCTCGATCAGATCGGCAAAGCTCTCGGCACAACGCACGAGGCCTTTGTGCCCGTACAGCCTTGTGAACCTTATCAAGAGCGGCTTTCCAGCTTGGAACCGATCCAGTCAGCCGCCGGCATTGAGATAGCGATCCAGAAGCTTTTAGAAAAACTCTGTGAGCGCCTGGTCAAAGACGGCAAGGGAGCCCGCCAGGCTGTGCTACGCTGCTACCGGATCGATGGAGAGATCCAGCAGGTGCAAATTGGCACCAGCGGGCCCTCATGTAGTGCTTCCCATATGTTCAAGCTCTTCGAGCTGAAAATTGCAAGCATCGAGCCCGCCCTGGGCATTGAGCTTTTTGTCATGGAAGCACCGGTGGTTGAGCCGCTAGCCAATGCGCAGGAAGCGCTCTGGGATTTAAGCAGTGGCAATAAGATCACGCAGATCTCAGAGCTGATCGACCGGCTCTCAGCGCGCGCGGGCTCAGGCGTCATCCACCGGTACCTTCCAGCCCAGCACCACTGGCCGGAGCGGGCTATCACCGAGGCTACCTCCCTGACCGATCAGCCGGAAATAGACTGGCGGACCGACCAGCACCGGCCGGTGCAGCTGCTGGCTCAGCCAGAGCGGATCATCGTATCTGCCCCGGTACCGGATTACCCGCCGATGCTCTTCCGCTATAAAGGCGATATCCACCGCGTCAAGAAAGCAGATGGCCCCAACCGGATCGAGCAGGAATGGTGGATATCGGACGGCATGCACCGCGACTACTATGCTGTCGAAGATGAGCAGGGAGGCCGCTACTGGATCTTCCGGCTTGGCCACTACAACGAAGAGCTTACCGCCGAGTGGTTCATCCACGGCTTTTTCGCATAAAAACCTTCCCCTGCCATGCAGTACACCGAATTACAAGTAACCAGCAATTTCAGCTTCCTTCGAGGCGCTTCGCATCCGGAAGAGCTCGTGGAGCAGGCGATCCACTATGGCTATAAAAAGATCGCCATTACAGACCGGAACACGCTGGCCGGGATCGTACGCGCTCATTCGGCTGCACGCGGCAAAGGCTTTGAGATCATCCCGGCCGCGCGGCTGGATCTGATCGACGGGCCCAGCCTTCTGGCCTACCCGACGGGTAAGCCCGCTTATGCGCGCCTTTCGGCGCTGCTTTCACTGGGCAACCGAAGGACTGAAAAAGGAAAATGCGATCTGTACCGACGGGATGTCTACGAGCATGCCGAAGGGATGAAATTCGTGGCCGTCGCGCCCATGACGCTGAACGCATCCTTTGAGTTTGAACCCGGTTTTGAAAGGGCGCTACGCGAATACCGCTCGGAGCTGTGCTCAGAGCTTTACCTGGCTGCCACCCGGTCCTACGTGGAAAGCGATGTCAAGAAGTTCTTCCGGCTTTCTGAAATCTCTAAACGCCTGGATGTGCCGCTGGTAGCCACCAATGATGTGCATTACCATCACCCGGACAGGCGGCAGCTGCAAGACATCGTCACCTGTGTGCGTGAGAAATGCACGATCTACAATGCCGGCTTCCGGCTGCACCAGAATGCGGAGCGTTACCTGAAAGACCAGGAAGAGATGCTGCGCATCTTCCGCGGGTATCCGGACGCGATCGCCCGCACGCAGGAAATTGCCGAAGCCTGCACCTTTTCGCTGGACACACTGCAATACGTGTATCCGGAAGAGATCACCGGTGGCGACCGGAGCCCGCAAGAAGAGCTGACCTATCTGGCCTGGAAAGGTGCCAGGGACTTTTACGGGGAGCCGGTGCCTGAGAAAGTAGCCAGCGCGATCGAGCATGAGCTTAAATTCGTGGCCGAAATGGATTATGCTGCCTACTTTTTAACCGTTTACGATATCGTCAAATTCGCCCGTGAGCGCGGCATCTTGTGCCAGGGGCGCGGCTCTGCGGCCAACTCGACGGTCTGTTTCTGTCTTGGCATCACCAGCGTTGATCCTACCAAGTTTGATCTTCTCTTTGAACGGTTCATATCATCGGCCCGTAACGAGCCGCCGGATATTGACGTGGACTTTGAGCATGAGCGCCGGGAAGAAGTGATCCAGTACATCTACCAGAAATATGGCCGTGACCGCTCAGCGATCGTGGCCACTGTCACCCAGCAGCACCAGAAGGGCGCGGTGCGTGATGTGGCCAAAGCGATGGGTATGTCAGTCGACGCCATCAACAAGCTTTCCAGCTCGATCTGGGAGTTTACCGATGAGTGGTTTGAGGGAAAGCGGATTTCGGATCAGGGTTTTAACGCCAATGACCCGCACCTTTTGAAGACGCTCGATCTGACCAAGCAGTTCATGGGCTTCCCACGCCAGCTGGGCCAGCACACCGGCGGCTTTGTGATCACCCAGGGCAAGATCACTGACCTATGCCCGATCATTAACGCCCGGATGGAAGACCGGACCAATATCGAATGGAACAAAGATGACATCGATACGCTGGGCTTTCTAAAAATCGATGTGCTTGCCTTGGGTATGCTGACCTGTATCCGCAAAGGGTTTGACCTTTTGAAAAACCACTACGGTAAAACCTACACGCTGGCCACTATCCCGCAGGATGACCCGAAAGTGTATGAGATGATCTCGCACGCCGATACGATCGGGGTTTTCCAGATCGAAAGCCGGGCCCAGCAGTCGATGCTGCCCAGGCTCCGGCCCGAGAACTTTTATGACCTGGTGATCGAGGTGGCCATCGTCAGGCCGGGCCCGATCCAGGGGGATATGGTGCACCCGTACCTGCGTCGCAGGAACGGCGAAGAGCCGGTCGAGTATCCATCCAAGGAGCTTGAAGACATTTTAGGCCGCACGCTGGGCGTGCCCCTGTTCCAGGAGCAGGCGATGAAGATCGCGATCGTGGCCGCGGGCTTCACCCCGGCCGAAGCGGATAAGCTCCGGCGCAGTATGGCAACCTTTAAGCTGAACGGGCTTGTTACCCAGTTCGAGAAAAAGCTGATTGACGGCATGACCGGTCGTGGCTATACGGAAGACTATGCGCGCCGGATATTCAAGCAACTGGAAGGATTTGGAAGCTACGGGTTTCCCGAAAGCCACGCGGCCAGCTTCGCGCTTTTGGTCTATGTTTCCTGCTGGATGAAGTGCTACTATCCGGATGTTTTCGCGACAGCGCTGTTGAACTCTCAGCCTATGGGCTTCTACCAGCCCGCACAAATTGTCATCGACGCGCGTAAACATGGGGTTAAGGTGCGGCCGGTGGATGTGAACATTTCCAGCTGGGACAATACGTTAGAGGAACCAGAAGGGGAATATAGGGCGATCAGGCTCGGGTTCCGGCAGGTGAAGGGGCTGGCGGAGAAAGATGCATTGGCCCTTTTGGCCGGGCGTACAGAGCCCTACAAGGCCATCCATTTAATGCGTGACGCCGGCGTTTCCCAGGAAGCGCTGGAAAAGCTTGCGGATGCCGATGCCTTCCGCTCGATGGGAATGGACCGGCGTCAGGCGATGTGGGAGGCCTCTGCCCTCTCCGACCGGCCGATGGGCGCTTTTGCGGGCCACAAGTCAGCCAGCGAGTTTGAAGCGCCCGTCGAGCTTCCCAAGCTCTCGCTTTCCGAGCATGTCGTCCAGGATTATATGTCTACCTCGCTTTCGCTGAAAGCGCACCCGGTTTCGTTTGTCCGCCAGGATCTGGCAGCGAAACGCGTGATCCGGACTGCGGATCTTGCGGGGTTGCGCGATAAACAGTTTGTCCGGGTAGCAGGCCTGGTGCTCGTGCGCCAGCGGCCAGGTACTGCCGGCGGGGTCTGCTTTATCACCATCGAGGACGAGTCGGGCGTGGCTAACCTGGTCGTGTTTCAGAGCCTGTTTGAGAAATACCGCAAGGAGATCCTGCGATCGCGGCTTTTAATGGTCGAAGGAAAGCTGCAAATCGAAGGCGAAGTGATCCATGTGGTCGTCCGGCGATGCTATGATATGTCCCCCCTACTGCGCAATCTCAACCAGAAAGACGAAGATCCGGATGTGCTTACGCTCTCGCGCGCCGATGAAAAAGACGAATATGTATCCCAGGCTGTTAACCGTAAAACCCAGGTCAGAAAGAAGGCGGTGCAATTGGAAATCTTTCCTTCCGGCCGTAATTTCCGTTAACCAGTATCACCTGCCATGGTAGCCGCATACAACCCTTTCGAAATCCTGAACCTGCCCATGATCCGGCGCATCACCCAGCATGGCAATCACTACATTGTGCTGCAACGATTCAACTGGCCGGGGATCAAAGAAGGCTTCGGCTTTATGGCAACACCTTATAAGGATGAAAAATCTGGCAAGGCGCATGCGGCGCAGCTCTCAGGGAAGGAAGGGAAGCTGCTAAACTTATCTTCTGATATCGAAAAGATCACTGCCCTGATCAACGATCCGCGGTACAGCCTTTTTCTTTGCACGTTCCGGGAAGAATCCTGGAACAAGAAAATGATCAAATTATATCAGCGAAATATGATATCTTACATCAAAGCTCATATGCCGGTCACTTCCAACGATGCGATCGTGATCCAGATGGATTTGAAATTCGGCAGGCTCAAAGCCTCGGTGACAGCTAACGGGCCCGAGCATGAGTTTGACCTGTATGAGATGATAAAATAAGCACCCCTTTTTACATATATGATTCAGTACCTACTCCGGCGTCAGCTCTGTTACGACATATCCCTTCACAGCGATATTGAGCTGACCAAGGAGGTCTTTCCTAAAATCAAAGACCTGCGGGTTAGCCCGCAACTTCCCAATCGTGACCACGTGCTTTCGTTTGATTTCCCAAGCTACCCTATCGTCTGGCGAGCTGGATCTGAGCTAATCCTTTCCGAAATGGAGTGGTCTGTGTACCCGGTAAATCGGGGAAAAACACCGGAAGACAGGCTTAAAATGCGGATCAAGATGGCTGATATGAGATCCGAGCGCGTGCTGGGTGATAAAAGCTCCTACTGGCATAAAATCCGTAAAAACAGGTGCTTGATTCCTGTGTCAGGGACTTACGAGCACCGAGCTATTCAGGGTTGGGCAAAGAAAGTGCCTTATTACATCTGGCAAAAAGACCGACCAATTCAGTTCTTGCCAGGCTTTTATGAGCTCAGGGAATCGGTGCTCGCCAATGGGGAAACGGTGAATATCGGCAGCTTTGCAATGCTCACACGCTCGGCAAACGAGCTGATGGCTAATATTCACAACGACGGCGAGTACCGGCACCGGATGCCGCTGTTTCTTACGCCAGAGCTGGAAGAGTTCTGGGTTTCCGAGCATCTGACCGATGATGACTTACAGGCCGTATTCGAATATATGCTGCCATCAGAAGCGCTCGATTGCCACCCTGTTTTTAGCATCCGAGGTAAAAAGCCGCGGCCGGATGGGAATCCGAAGTTTGAATTTTGGCGGTATGAAAACCTACCTCCGCTGGGGAATGATCACGGAATTGAGAGTCAGATGTCATTATTTTAGGAGGTCGGCCTCTACACCGATCTAATCGGTATCCAGATTAATTCCTCGGATTCAGGATCATCATTCTTGTATCTCGCTCCTAAGACTTCAACATGCGGCCTGTCGTCGAGAATATATCCTGATTGCGGTAGCCAAGATGTGTAAATGTATTCGAATATCGAATTATTCGAACTTAGGCCCTTGTACTCGAAAACGGCATACAAACCTCCTGGCAAAACACAAGTTTCCCATCCGTCTGTAACACGGGAAAAGTCTGACACTTCCACTGCTGCCCACTTCTCGAATTCAATGGCTGGGTTGAATCTTGCAAAATATTGAGAATTGTAGATGGTTAGCGAGAACAATTCCGGAGAAACAATATTGGAAATTTGTGGTCTTCTAACATGAAAAGTCCTCCATAGGTCAGCCACGCGATAGTCCTTCAAACTCATTGTCGCTCGTATTCCTATTAGCTTCTTATCATTAATCTGCTGAATTGTTACCTGCATCCTGCAATATTTGGTTTAGTTAGTTCTTCATAGTTGTCGATGTCGCGATATCACTGCGCGCGAGTCACTCGCTCACAAATCTAAAAACTCGCCGCAAAAAACTTAGGGCAGAAACTAGTGAACGTCTTAACTTTGACGGAAAGGGATTGTTGATACTACCAACCAACGCCAAGTACTTGCCATCTTTTATCCACAATTCAGGCATCTTCGGATCGGTGAAGAAATGCTCACTCGCGCTGCTATACAGCGCCTGATATTTTACCATTTTGGTCTAATCAAACTACAAGGGCCTGTCTCAGCAAGAAGACAGCCCCTTGTAATTAGTCTATTTTTTGCCGAAGTAGGCATCGGCAAATTTTACAAATTGTTCCCAGTCGTAAAACGTCAGGTCGTGCTTGCCCGTGCGGTTGTGATAGCCCATCGGCGGCAGGTTGATCGGCGTATCCAAAGCTGGCGGCTGCTGGGGCAGTTTTGACTTCAATTTGTACAGTGCGTAGACCGGCTCGGCGTGCTTCATGGCCAGGAACGTGCCGGTCGGGTCTGCCCAAAGGTCTTCGGACGCATTGGTTGCGTAAACCGGGCGTGGAGCAATCATTGCGATGAGCATGTGCTGGTCTACCGGCAATGCCTGCTCGTTGTTGTTGTACTTTCTATAATTATTACTAAACCAGTGTGGAAACGTGGTGTTAATGCGCGCTACCGTTTCACCAAAGTTTCTTTTCGACAATGCGGCTCCCGTGTTGCCCGAGCAGTTGGAAAAGCTCATAGCAAAACGCTGATCCTGGGCCGCAGCCCACAGAGAGGTTTTGCCTCCCCGTGAGTGGCCCACCACGCCTACCCGTTTCGCATCAATCGATTTGTCGCTTTGAAAATAATCCATTACACGGCTGGCCGCCCAGGCCCACGCGCCGATCGCTTTCATCCCATTGTCGGCCCTGGCCAGCTCCGGGTACAGCCTAAGCACGCCATTTTGATACCTATCCTTGTTATCTGGCGCCGCGTCGCTGTAGTGGAATGCGGCGATGGCATAACCTGCCTGGATTACCTGCTCGGCCGGCCAAAACCCGCTGATCGAATCACGCGATGCGAGGGTGTTTCTAGGGCTGCGGTTGTTGATCAATAGGAACGCTGGTGCAGGCTTGTTAGCATCATTGGGCACGAAGATGACCACATTGATTTTTACCGCCTCCGCTTTGTGGGTCACGGTGATTTCAACTTCCTTTAAAGTTGCTTTGCCTCCCATCGCTTTCTCGTCCTGGAGGGCGACTTTGAAATCGATTTTATCAAATGAATCAGGCATTTTACCGTAGACATGCTGCTCGAAAAGTCCCAGGATTTCCGGCCGCCGCTTCTTTTCCCAGTCTTTTACCGACGTTATCTTTTTCCCGTCCTGCCCTGCCAGAACGTCCGGCAAGGTGTAGGCGCCTACTTTGCTTTCGTCGTAATTCTGGGCTGCCGCTTCTTGCAAGACCGTCGCGCCAATACTGAGGGCAAATATGATGAATAGTTTTTTCACGAATGAATGTTTAAATATCAGAAGGCTATTACTGTGGCAGGGTGGTCAATGCGGGTACGTTCCGCTCAGCGCCGGGATAGCCGACGTTCTGATTGATAACACCCTTCGTATTGGCGTTGATGGCTGCTGCGGGCACGGGCCACAGGATATGGTGCACGCTGATCTTGTATTCCGCCCAACGGTGTCGGACGCCCTTGTTGTAAAAGTTGTTCTTGGCAGTCACCCAATCGTAGTAAAAGTTAACCCCGGTTTGCTTCACATTGGCGCCCGCGCCACCAGGGCCGCTAATGCCTGTAAGCGCATATTGCTTCCCGAAATATTCGCAGTTCTTGCCAGTGTTTGCATAGGTGTAGGCGATTCGGGTGAGCTCGACGTGCCTGTTTTCTTCAAAATACAGTTCCCGGGCACGCTCGTCCACAATCGCGCCAATATTGATATCGGCCGCTGTCAGCGGGTCTGCCCCGGCCCTGGCCCGTACCACATTCAGCATGGCTGCCGCCGCGCCGTTGTCTCCGGCCCAATAATGCGCTTCGGCCATCAGCAAATACACTTCCGCCGAACGGTAAATGTACATTGGAGTCTGCCCGCCCCAGTTCCAGTCGCCCGACAGCGGGTCGGGGACGAAGGTTTTGAAATGAGGCCACTGGTACCACGACCGGATCGAATCTTCCACCGACATAGCCGGATTTTTCACAAGGTTCTTACCATAGTAGGCATTGCCGCGAGCTTTCAATGCAGGATCATTATACCACATGTCGGCCGGACTTTTCCAGCTATCGCGGTTGTAAACACCTCTTAAATCTTTCTTTTCTTTCGGTGTCCAGATTGTATACTGATAATAATTGGTCGAGCGCGCACGGCCGATACCACGTCCATAAATCGAATTGATCTCATACTGCTTTTCGACGTTAGGCGTAAAAACAATTCCGGTCAGCCCATCGGGAGTAGTAACACCCACAATTCTTGGCAGCAGGTTCCGCGGAAGTTGTGACGAAACCGACCCGGGCGAATTCGGAAAATTGACGATGTACATCAGTCCTTCCTTATTGCTCATATCCAGTTTCGCTTCCACACTATGCAAATCGTGCATCAGGTTCGTGTTAGGCTTGGACTGGTTCGTGGTGAACCGTTGCGTCACCAACGGGTGAAGTGCCGTAATCTGCTTTCCAATCTCAACTGCTTCGTTGAAAAAGCCGAGCGCAATGTTCACCTTTATAAGCAGCGTACCGCAGGCCGACTTGCCGACCCTGCCTCTGTCGACCACTTCCGGCACATTCTGGTAAGCCCAATCCAGGTCTTGTTTCAGTTTTTGCAAAATGACCCAGCGATCGGTGGAGTAATAGTCCGTTTTAGGTTCGGCAACTTCTGCGATCAGGAATGGCACGTCGCCGAACTGGTGCACCAGTTTGTAATACCAATAAGCACGGTGAAAATAAGCCTGCCCTACAATGCGGTTCTTTTCGGCTTCACTGGCAAAGGATGCTTCGTCAGCCCGCGAAATAATAATGTTGGCATACTGAATAGCCTTGTAGCCATTCTCCCAGTACCAGCCTACCCGTGTGAAATCGGTGCTATTCAGGTTTGCATCCGGGAGCAGTGATTTATCCAGGTCCATCTGAGGCCCGGCCTTATCGGTCGTGCCTTCGACGGCAATGTCCGAAAGGATCATTTCGGTGATCGCCGGCATGGCGTCGCCGTTGTATTCGGCGCCCATTTGTTTTTCGCAGGCAGCCAGCGCCGCATCCAGCCCTTCTGCGTCGATGTAGGTATTTTCAGGCGTATAAAATGACAATGGTTCAGGTTCGAGCCAGCTGTCGCCGCAACTGGTAATGCCGAGCATGCAACACGCTGTGAGAATGCGAGACAATGAGGTAGTTATAGTTCTCATAACAATCTGTATTTTATAATGTTATGTTAAATCCTAGGTTATAAGTTCGCGGTGTGACTGTCCCGCTTTCCGGGTCCCAGAAGTTCCAGTGTGATGCAAATACACCCGCGTTCTGCACGCTGGCCGACACAGTGAGTTTTTGAATACTGGCTTTCTGGATCAGCTTCGAAGGAATGTTGTAGCTGAGCGTCACGTTTTCAACCCGCAGGAACGATTTGTTCACAAAGTTTTTTCCAATGTTTTTTGAACCGATCCTCGCGTAGTCATTAATCGCATTGGTCGCCGTCCATCTGGGGAAATCGTAGTCCGAGGTACGGTCTGGAAACGCGTAATTATTGGCAGCACGCTGGAACTCGCCGTAGTAGCCTACATTTGAGTACATCATCACTGAAAGCCGAAGCCCCCGGTATTCGGCCTCATTGCGCAGCGACCAGCGGAACCGAGGTGTTTTATAGCCCTGGAACACCCGATCGTCGTTGTTCATAATGCCATCGTCATTCACATCCACATACTTGAAATCCCCAGGTTGCAGGCCGTATTTGAGCGCCTCTTCTTTCTCATCGAGCTGCCATACCCCGTCCCGTTTGAATTCCCAGATCCGGTCGGGGTCCTGCCCGATAAACCAGCCATTGGTTGGGTCGTCGGATTCTCGTTGAGAAACTACGTTTCCGTTCGCATCCAGCACATTCATCATGTCGCCGTAAAGCGAGGCGATCTTGCGGCGATTGAAGCTCATGTTCGCGGTCGCATTCCAACTGAATTCTCCTTTTTGCAGCACTACCGCATTCAACGTCAGTTCTGCTCCGTGGTTGCGCACCTGCCCAAGATTGCTCATCACACTCGAATAGCCGGTAATGTTAGGCAATGCGCGCGATACGAGCAGGTCGTTTGTGCGTGAGGCATACACTTCCAGTGTACCATTGAGCCGGCTTTTAAACAGGCCAAAATCAAGGCCCACATTGAATGCGGCCGACCGCTCCCATTTCAAATTATAGTTCGCCATGCGGGTCACAAAGATCTCCGAGGTGCTATACACTTTCCCACTCTGGTCGATGTACGGCCGCAGCCCGGATGTCATCTTGGCCAGCGCCTGGTATTGTCCGATCTCGCGGTTACCGTTTTCTCCCCAAGTGAGCCTGAGCTTCCCGTAGTCGAGCCAGTGAAGGGTTTTCAAAAATTTCTCTTCTGTAAATACCCATCCCAAAGCAATGGAAGGGAACACCGCACGCGGATTTTTCTTTCCGAATGCGGAATAGCCGTCGCGGCGTATCGATGCGGTGAGCATGTATTTGTCCTTCAACGAGTAAAACGCCCGGGCCATTAAGGCGTCGCCCGTCTGGATAGAATCCCCGCTTACGACCGTTGCGACCGTACCCGCCTGCAAGTTGTGGTAACCGAGTGCGTCGTTAGGTGAAAAAGTGGTGGCATTGGCTGTTGTTCCCCAGATGCGTGCTTTTTCGGCATTGACCAGCCCGGTAAGTTCTATGCGGTGCACCTTATTAAATTCTTTGCTCCACCGAAATATGTTGTCCAGCTGCCAGTTGAAACGCTTGCTCGTCGCGCGCTGCGAAATGCCGCCGATTGCGCTCCATCTGTCTCCCTGGGAAGAATAGTGGTTATAGTATTCATACCAGTTGTAATACGGGGAGAAATTCATATTATATTCTATCCCGAACGGCAGCTGGATTTTGGTAAACAGTGTGGCGATCACATTCTGCCTTCTATCGATCCGGTCAGTGTACAAATTGTCGTAGAATGGGTTCACCGGGTCCAGGCCTGTCGGACGCCTGCGAAATGGACTGGTCGGATCGTCGATGTTATTGGAGCCGTATGGCGAGATCATTGTCATCTGCCCCCAGTCGGCAGGCAGGTACCCCTCGTTGCGGGTAGCGAATTGCGTATTGGCACCCACCGTGAGAAACGGCGTGATCTTGGCCTCCACGTTCACCCGGGCACGCAGGTTTTTGTAGCGGTCTCCCACCACAATGCCTTTCCGGTCGGTGTAGCCAATCGAAAAATACTGCGAAATGTGATCGGTCGCGCTGGAAATAGAAACATTATAGTCTTGCTGAAAGGCCTTCTGGAACACCAGCTCGTCCCACCTGGTGATTTTGCCGGCGAAATAGTTTTCCATTTCAGGGGCGGTAAAATTCAGGCGCGATAGCCACTGCGTCCGCAGCTGGTCGTCGGTCACACTTGCCAAAGGCACTTTCTGGTCGTAGTTGTACCAGTCAAGGGGATTAATGCCGTTCAGTTCAAACGGATTAGCGAACATCTGCGGGTATTGCGCCAGATAAGCCTCTGAGTTGCGACCTTCGTTGTAATCCTGACGAAACTTCAAAAAGCCGTTTTCGTCCAAAATTTTAGGGCGGCTTGACGATACTGCCAGCGCGGTGTTGGTCGTAAAATTAATGACCGGCTTGCCTTTCGCCCCTTTTTTGGTAGTAATCACAATCACCCCGTTTGCAGACCGTGCACCATACACGGCTGCCGCACTCGCGTCTTTCAAAATATCGACGGTGGCAATGTCCGAGGGGTTAATGTCGGCCAGCGCACCTTCGTAAATCACATTGTTTAAAACAATCAAAGGGTTATTGCTCGCTGTGAGTGTTCCCTTGCCCCGGATAGAAAGCGAAGCGTCGGCCTTGGCATCAGTAGCGATGCCGATATTCAAACCGGGAGCATTGCCGCGCAAAATGTCCTCAACGCTCCGTGGCGCTTGTCCAACCAGGTTTTCCGTTTTGATGCTCGATATCGCGCCGGTCAAATCCCGCTTTTTGGACGTCCCGTAACCCACAACCACCACTTCTTCCAATGATTTCGAATCCGTCAGAAGCTTCACATCGAGTAGCTGTTTATTGCCGACAGTGATTTCCTGTGTCACAAATCCGACGTAGGAAAAGACCAGCACAGCCTGCTCATCGGGCACGTCCAGACTGAATTTACCATCTATATCACTGAGCGTGCCTCGCTGACTTCCTTTCACAACAATGCTCACTCCCGGCAAACCTTCTGCATCGTCGTCCCTGACCGTACCCGTAATGGTAATGTCTGCGGGCATAACCACGGTGGGTATTGGTGCCTGGTTCATACCGGTCGCTCCCGATTTGGGCAGCAATACGATCCGGTTGTCGCTGATGCGATAGGTAATGTCAAGCGGTCCCAGAAACGAATCCAGGATCTGCCTGACCGTTTGGTTACTGGCAGCAAGCGAGGCGATCCTTCCGGCCTGGATGACCTCCGCGCTATATGTGAACTTGATCCTGGTTTTCGCTTCAAGCGTCGCGATGATCTCTTTCAATGGCCGTGCTTCTATGTGGACGCTGATCTTCCGGTTGAGCAGCTCCTGAGCATTGGATTCATTCGCATATGCCAGACTGGCCAGGCACACCGCAACGATGAATTGAACAATCGAAATTTTCATGATTTCTATGATTAAACCATGTATGGATACTTTCCTTTTCATTATTTTTGATTGTTTTCGAAAATTCTTTGAGAAAGATTAGACAAAACAATTCCCCTCATTCTTATCCCAAGAATGAATCCGTAAGCTGGTAAAGGGAACCAAGCCGGTAGTGTTGGAGCACTGCCGGCTCTTTGTAAATGATCGTTTATATTGTTCTTGTCATAGCTGGATTTTTAGGGTTATAGTAGTAATTACTGCTTCTTGCATCCTGCGCCGGAGATTAGGATCTGGCCATCGGCAATTTTGTATTCGGCCTGAATGATCTCACAAATCAGGTCGAGCTTTTTGTAGAGCGACTCTTGCCTGAGATCGGCCGTAACCGAGCAATGCGCCAGTGCCTGCTGATCGAAGGTAATCTGCACGCCATAGAATTTCTCGAGCATCTGGTAAACTTGATTCACGTTCGTTTCCTGGAATACGAAGTCCTGCTCCTGAACCCCCGTGCTTACTGGGTGCGGATTGTCGACCAGCGTTTTCACCAATTGTTGGTCCTGCTGATTGAAGACCGCTTTCTGATTGGGGACAAGAACTATTTCCGGGGAACGAATGGTCGCGCCAGACGCGGCAGCTCGCCTGGATACTGTAACTTTCCCCGTCACAACCGAGACCCGTGTTTCGGTATCCTTTTCATAAGCCGACACGTGAAAGCTTGTTCCAAGCACTTTGGTAACCAGTTGCCGGGTGTTGACCAAAAAAGGCTTTTGCGGATCTTTGACTACCTTGAAAAAAGCGCCTCCGGTCAGATAAACCTCGCGGATGCTGTCACCGAAATTTTGGCTGTAATGCAACTCGCTGTTAGGGGCCAGGCTCACCTTACTCCCGTCGGGCAGGGAGATCATTTTCGGACCTGGCTCCTGGTTGCGAACCGTGGTTTGCAGGTCTAAGGCCAACCCTATGTGCCTGGCCGGACTTACCGTGCGGCTGTCGAGCAGCCACCATCCAAGACCGAGCATGATCACCACCGATGCGGCGAGCCTTAGCCACATAAAGTTGAATACCGGACGTTTGGCAGGGCTATGAAATATTTCTTCCAGGATGCGGTTTTTGCCGTCCCGGATTTCTTCTTCATTGAAAATCCCGGACGGTTCGGCACTTATACTCAGCACCAGCAAGCGGGCCTGAGCAGTCAGCTGGCGTCGTGCCGGACTTGCTGCCTGCCAATGCTCCCAAAATGTATCGTTTTCACCGGTTTGACCTAACACCCAACTGCGGAAATACGCGTCTTGCGACAGCTCCACATCATCAAGCAGATCGTAGTTTTTCATAGCATGTCTTTTACGTCTCACCGGTATAGAGACATAAAAAGAGACTGGTACTGAAAAAAAGAAGAAAATAATTAGGCAAAAATTGAAATAGCCCAAATAATCGCCATCGACCAGCTTTTGCGCAGGCTTTTGACTGCTTCATGCACCAGGTTTACAGCCGACCGGTAGTTGATGCCCATCGTTGCGGCGAGCTGCTCATAGGAAAGTTCGTGAGTATATTTGAGGTACAAAGCCTCCCGCTGCCTGTTGGTGAGCTGATTCAGATGAAATTGCAGCTTTTTCACATTGTGTTGCTCGTGTTCCTGAGCGATCATCATGGCTTCGATGTGAAACCCGTTCTCGGCATGAACATTGTCATCCATCGTTTCAACGGCGGTCAGCCATTTCGACCTGCTCTTTTCGCGGATGATATTTTTCCTTAATGAAGCAAATAAATAGGCTTTCACCGAGCAGACGTCAGCAAGACGGCCCCTGCTGTTCCACAATCCTACGAACAGATCATGGACGCAATCTTTGACAAACTCTTTGTCGGGGTACAATTTGTAGCCGTAGCGAAGCAGCAACGGGTAATAAAGGTCCAGCAGCCGGGAAAATGAATTCATATCGCCGGCTTTGAATGCCTGCCACTGTTCAATTTCACGGGTACTATTTAAGGTGGTGTCAGCTACAACTTCTTTCAATGCACTGGGTTTACAAGGTGCTACTCGTAGTTACAGTGTAAAAGCGGAAGCTTTTACATTTCTACGTACGAAGAACTCATTTTTGCGTTTCTCCTCACAACCGCAATATAAGACTGAGCATTGCGCTGCTTTCACAAACTCATGCATACCAGTTCCGGTAATGAATACTTCCGCACCGATAGCCAATATAAGCAAAAAACATAGTGCCGCACCCGCCCCGAATCACGAAGAGCTGCTTCACTGTTAGCGGGACCGAAATGCACCTAAATGCTATCTACGGTCATCATTTTCTGAAAACACTTCCTCCCACAAGCAAAATCATGCTTTTCACCTTGGTATTTGGGAAAACAAGCTACTCGGATAGCAACCAAACACCAATCCAGGATTTCACCAAATGCTGCAATGCAGTCTGGATTTGTATCGGAAAAGTAGCATCCGGAGAAAACGGCCCTTATCGCATTTAAAGCTGTGTTTCACTAACTCAGCCGTATAGCTGAAAGTGCTACACTGAGTTGTGAGACGGCTATTTGAGGCACTTTTCAGCCGTATTTTGGCCGACCTGGCGGCCGGCACCTAGTGTCGCACAGAACGGGCGATTTTATGAAATCCTGAGGCCAAACACATTTAGGGGGAATACGAACAAGCGACCGGTTTCGTGATCGAGAAATATGCTATATTTAAAAAAAGTTAACCTAGAATGAAAAGCCTAACTCTCCTGACTCTGGCAATCTTGATCTTGCCCAGTTTTATAATTCAAGACCGTGACTTCAATATTCCAGAACTTACTAAAATTCGCGAAATACATAATGACGAAATCGAAACATATCTTTATAAGAAAGGCTATTCTTTTCAAGAGTCTCCGTCGTTTGTTAATCCAAGTAGAAGACAGGATGTTTACATCACCAATGTATTCCTAGCTAAAAACAGAAGGGGGATGATTCGTACCGAATATCAATTAGAATACATGGTATATTACAATGGAAACTATGATCCCAAACGATACACTCAAACACGAAGTGTTCAGTATCTGTTCAATAGCCAAGACCTGTATGAGGAATTGAAATCAGAGATAATTAGTCAAGGATACACTCGTAAATATTCGATCAGCAATGAACTTGGTCTAGTAACGACCTATGTCTCTAAGAACAACAGTAACCTAGTTTTTAAGGCCACGTCTCACACTTTTGGATCTCAGTTTAAATATTCAATTACATCTACAAGATATGAAACAAAAAAGTGAGCTATCCTTGTACAAAACCAAGAATTTCGACTAACCCGTTGCTACCCTCTTGTTCTGTGTTTTCTCATTTAACATAAAATACGTTATCAGAACAAAAGCGAATTTTCTGGATTTTGTACAAAACTCAAAGTCGCCTCATAGACCGTAACTCTGGGATCATAGACTCTCAAAACAAGCTGATAACTGAGATTACATCCAGTTGTTTCCCAGAACGGCTAGCATACTTTCCGCTAGTTTGTAAATTTTAGATTGTAAATAATCAGGAAAAAAGCTGTCAGGAGTAGGGTCAGAATTGCGAGCATTCAAGGCGGCTTCTGCAATAACAGAACCATATCTTACTGTGTCGAAGGCTCCAATCCGAGAATTCGGAAGCCTTCGTTTCAACATTTGGCAAGAAAGTCGACTATTAAAATTGAGTGGCCCAGAATGAAAGTGAAGCCAAACTTCAAAGCACGGATTACTCACCGCTATATTCCAGTTCACATTTTGCTGGCAGTCAACTCGGAGCTCCTCAATCTGCGCTCTCCAACGGTCGACATCGCAAACAAACCAGACATGGTCATTGGCATTCGGCACATATTTCCCCTCCCTTTCTGCGGTATGAAGTCTTTCTACTAGTAACCGAGGTGCGGATCGATTACCTTCTTGCTCAATAATCAAAACTTGAATGCGTGAGTTTTTGGCGTTAAACCATTTGAAATAATTCTCTTCTCGAATGCCTTCCGCGACAATTACGAATAATCTAGCATCACGGTATGGTGCACGCTTTTCATACGATCTATTCAACTTCGGCATACTCGTTCCAATTTAGTTCGCTTAGATTACCAATGAACGGAATTGCACCGAATCGACCATTCAAATAACCTTTGCGTATGTCTAGATCAAATCGAATATCATAATCACTTAACGGATACATCTTGGTTTCACCAAAATCCTTTTCCACAAACCAAATCTCGTCGCGTCGAAAAATTGATTGATCTAAAAGGTTAGCCTCATGTGTGCTAAAAATAAGCTGCCCCTTGGTTTTATCGCTTGATAATATTTTCCTTATGATTTCCTTTAACAGTACAGGGTGAATACTTTGGTCAATTTCATCAATTAACACAACCGACTCCGATGTCAAAAATTGAAACATTGCTGGAATCAAATCGAGTAACCTGTTAGTCCCATCTGACTCCTCAGTTAAATAGAAATCAACCAAACTCCCATCTCTCTTTTTATGTTTACCAACTACTCGCTTTATCACAGGAGCGCCGTCCTCCATTGTGGCAACAATCTGCTCAGTATGATTTGAAGCTCGCAGTCCAATAAATGCAGCTTTTTTGGTCGCAAGATCCTTTTTTATCTTCTCATAAAGTTTGGACTCGTTTTGCCCAAAATAATCCTCTATTGGAATCGTATCAATATCCAAACTTTCAATACCCGTATGGAATGAACATAACGAATCATTCACAAAATGTTTAAATGAGGATGATTGTATGAAGTGAGGAATTATAGCGTCTGCAGTAGAGTACGGAAAAATTACAATTAAGTCTTCCTCAAACCATTCAAAAGCACGTTTAACCTCTGTGAATCCTTCTTTTAAATCGTTCAAAACTTTAATAAGCAAATTATTACTCTTAAGCAAATTACTTTCAATAAAATCTAGGATATTCCGATCCTTGGTTGATTTTTTATAACGTTCTGCAAAGAGTACTTTGCTCGCTCCTTGATTTTGTGTTCGATGGAAAAGAACTTCATCAGATTTCCCTAGGCCAGATAGAAACAACCACTCCTCTAAAACAGCATCTTCACTGTAATCATATCCGTACAGGTAGGATTTTCCCCCTTTAATAAATTCTACTTCAAAGGAGGTGGGTCTGAGGACATTATCCGGATCCAGTTTATACTTATTTACTCGTTGAAAGGCATCAGCCTCACCAGACACAACAGTCTCTTGAAAAACATCAATCGCCTTGAAGAAGTTAGATTTACCTGCTCCATTAGCTCCATATAAGGCAGCAGTCTTTAGAAGACCGATGGGCTTACGTCCATATATATGATCACGATGGTGCTTCTGGTCCCCTGATGAAAGCATGTTAAACTCTGTCTCACCACTGAAAGACAGGAAGTTACGTATCAAAAATCTAATGAGCATAGCGTTACAAAATTAAAAGGGTGGCAAAGGTAGAGATTTTATCTCTTAAATTGATGATTTTATCTAGAAAATCAAATAATCGCCTAACAAAAGTTCATTTCAGGAGAAAAAATCTCTCAAAATGAACTTTTTTAATATACGTTTAGTTAGTTTCGTATAGGCAATTGATATATGACACCACAAGAACAAATTGAACTAATGAAGTTCAACATCACCAGGTACGATCATTATTATGATTCGGTCAACAATAAGGCAAACTTTTGGCTTGCCTTTAACAGCTTTATCATCGGCGCTGTTCTTGCATCATACAATGCAGCAAAAGATGTAGTATGTCCCGCAAATAAGGCATATTTCGGTTATGGAGTCGCCGTGTTCACGGTCTTGTCGGTGATAGCATGCATACTAATTATGATTGCGTCTTCTCCCCACCTCAACCCACGTCGCAGGGCAGCTCACCGAACGAGATCCCTTCTATACTTCGACGACGTGGCCGCGATGGACGTTGTGGACTACCGTACCGAGTTGGATTCGGCCGACGTCTTTCGCGAAAGAACTGACTTTACAGCACAAGCTCATAACTTGGCTCTCGGCTTAGAGCGGAAGTATAGAATACTATCGTATGTAGGAAAAGTGATGATTGCTGCTCTATTGATATTACTCTACACTGTTTATCTATATATAACTAATTAAGCGCACTATGAATCTTTTCCCCAAGTACGTAGACGAGATCAACCTAATTTTAACAGGCAGCTCCAAAAAAAATAGCACCCTCGATTCGATAATTAGCGGTAGCAGAAGCTTGGTTGAATCCCGATCAAGTAGTGACAACTCAGGCGTCTCAATTTACCAGCTAGGAGTTGAAGGTCAAACTTTACTTTCGTTTGATCGACAGAAGATGGAAAAACTCTTCGGCAAGAAAAATTCTGCGAATACAAAGATAACCATTGGAGAACATCCTGAATTTGCCCACTTGAAACACAACGAAGCTTGTCACCATTACTGCGTGTCAATGTTTGTAGATATTGAAGGATCTACTCTCCTAGCCACCAAATATCCACTTCTTGACGTAAGGCGAATCAAGGATACCGTTCTAACTCTTTGTATTTATGTCACAAATTTCTTCGGGGGCCATATTCATAGGCTCCAAGGGGACGCCATATTCGTGCAGTTTGTCGGGAAGAATTTACACCCTAACGATTCAATAATAAATGCCTTAAATGCAGCATCCGTGCTCTGTCAATTCATCAGCGTTGACCTAAGTGAAGCATTCATTCGCAATAGTTTAGATCCGATAAAAATTAGGGTGGGTATTGATTACGGAAAAGACGAAGACGTACTATGGTCGAACTATGGCATTCCTGGGTGCTCTGAACTTACGACCACTAGTCTTCACACTGACTTAGCAGCAAAGCTTCAAGCACAGGCGGCAGTTAATGAAATTAGGATCGGAAAAAATATAAAAGATGCGCTCGACCTTCCAGATGAATATTGGAAGGTTGTCACATACAAGGGCTCAAATAACGAGCTTATAAAGGATGAATATATCCTCAACTACAATGACATACAGTATCGGAAATATATCTTTGATTGGCGAAGATATCTATTGTCCTATGATTTCATTTCCGTAAGCCCTACAAGCACAAATTTAATGGTTGACGAAAAAAAATTGCGTATCGTTTGTAAGGCTACGACTCCAGATGGTGAATCATTTATTTACAGCCAAAATTCATCAGCACTTGTTAAGGGAACGAAACTCGAATACATGCTTGTCGAAAATGAGCGAGAGTATATTAAAAAGAGTTTTGAGAAAATCAGCTGGAAAATTGAGAATAGAGGTAAAGAGGCAAGTGATGCGGATTTTTTGGAAAGTGAAAAAATGTCAGATAAATCCACAACTAACTATGCAATGTTTGAATCAAGTGCCGCATACTTGGGCCACCATTTCCTAAAATGCAATATTGAGCGCGAGCACACGCATAATGACAATCTTAAATTTCCGATTTACGTTCGGTAACCCGATTTAGTCATTTTTATCAGAGAACTAACCTTATTGCATTGAAAAAAACAAACTAAAATGGATATATATAAAAATTACTTAGACAACATTAGAGAGGCATTAACGATGTCAACTGCGGGTAATACCCTAAATGAATCAATAGACAAAAGCTTTAAAAGTGAGCAAATCCGTCTTTTGGCCGACTCTGCGCAAGCAAATCCTATGCCCAGCCTGATGAAGCTTTCTTCGGAATGGAATCTACAGCCGGCTCTCAATCAAAAATTAGGATTACATCCAGACTTCGAATACCTGAAAAAGACCCTGGGCTTTGAGGAGCACTACATTCACTCGATGTTCATTGATATTAAGCGTTCTACTAATCTTTTCAAACGCTATTCGCCTTTAGTAGTGGCCATTATTACAAATACTGTACAGCGCGCGGCAATACATACTTGCATGATGTTTGGAGGGTATGTTCACAGGCTCCACGGGGACGGAACCTTCGTTTATTTCGGAGGCAGAAATCAAACACCGAAAGAAAGCATTCATAGATGCCTGCAGGCGGCAAGCTTATTTTCGCATTTTATGAAGACTGATCTACGAGGGCTGTTTGAAGCGCATAACATTGAACCGATCTACACTAGAATTGGGATTGATTATGGCGATGATAAGCACGTGATTTGGACAATGGCCGGAGTAGGGGAAGTCAGCGAAGTTACTACTTGCAGTCTTCACACCAGCCTTGCCCCAAAAATGCAGGCACACGCCGAAGGGAATGGCATCGTCGTCGGCGATAACATCCTGAAACTGTACCCGACCGAATTCTATTCTCCGGTCTGCCATCGCCCCGGTAAAGAAAAGTTCAGATATATATTTACCGACCCAGACAACAATTTCTACTATACCCAACACGATTTCAATTGGCAGAAGTTTTTGAAGGCCAGTGATAAAATTGTAACTAACGCTCTAACAGGTGAAATAAGCATTAAACCTAAGCAAGTACTGCCATCTGCAACAACGTCAGCTCTTGCCAGTATTGCAAGCACAAATCGACCATACTACGATGGTGAGCCAACAGCCTGACTTCCAATCCGACTTGGAAAAAGTAAACGAGGCATTCCCGAAAATAAAGCTGAACAAATCAGAAAATGTCTTGCCTTTCTTGGAAGGCAAAATAGACATTTGCGATCAAGATGGCATCTATTGGAATACCTTTGAAGTTAAAATCACGGTGCCTGTTGACTATCCATTCGGCGTTCCGAGGATGCAAGAAATAGGAAATCAAATTGAACGAATTGATGACCGGCATATCGACTCTGACGGCTGGTGCTGTGTAGCGATCCCCCATGTGTTAGAAATGAGGGCAATTCGTGGCTTAAAAATCATTGAATATCTAAGGGAATTTGGATATCCATACCTTGTAAACCAAGTTTTTTTCCAGGTTGAAGGTCGGTATGCGGGCTTCGAGTACAAACATGGATTTGCAGGTGTTATTCAATTTTATCAACAACTCCTTCAAACTCGCGATATTGCGGTTATTGCTCGTTTTCTGAAAGGCTACCTAGACGGACAGCTTCCCAAGTATCTCGATCGTTGCTGGTGTAGATCAAATCGAAGCTACAGGAAATGTCATTTAGTCGCAATTAATCGATTGAAAAACCTCAACAAAAAACGAATCTCATTTGATTGCATTCAGTTCGAACGATATTTAAGCCCGTGAAGCCAAGGTAGATTACCGAATAGTCGTGCGTGGTGATCTCTCCCAGCCTTCAACCTGGATGCCTTCGTGCCGTAAATAACTGTAAAGGGTGGCTTTACTTCCAATTTTCAATTGTTCACAAATTTGCTTAGTCGTATATTTTTTACTCTGGTATAATGTAGCGGCCAAACTCGCTAACTCCTTGGACTTTCTGGTCAAGCCCTTAGGGCGCCCTCCTACTCTACCACGAGCACGTGCAGCCTCCATTCCTGCCAAAGTGCGTTCTAATAAGATTTCTCTTTCATTTTCGGCAAATACCGAGCTAAGCATATACCAAAGCCTTCCCATCTTGGTGGAAGTGTCAATCCCTTCCGAAATACTCCGGAAATCAACTCCCATTTCCTTCCACGCTACCATCAACTTGATCAGCTCGTAAGTTGCCCGCCCAAGGCGATCAATTCTCCAGACGACAATCACATCGCCCTTCCTTAGTTCGGAAACCATCTTGGCGTACTCGGGACGCTCCTTCGACGCACCCGATACTTTCTCATGAAAAATCTTCTCGCACCCGGCCTTTTGGAGAGCATCGAATTGCAGGTCCTGATTCTGTTCGTTCTTCGAAACCCGTACATACCCAAAAATCATCTCAAATTACATTTTAACCCCTATCGTCGCAATATACTGTAATTTGATTTGATGTACCACTAAAATGAACTTCTTTAAGGCACTTTTAAGTGTCAACGTGGACGTATTAAAGTCGGCCAGCAGAGTACATAAAAACGACCGGATAAATTTGGGTTTGCTGGCTATAACCTCAGGTTATACATCAATTAATTTGGTGATTTTTTAATCGTAATATTGCGATGTAATGTTTTTCGGTTATGTTTGCATTATGGGAGTTACGAAAACAGAGATATTCACAGAGCATCAGAACCGCATTGCGGATCTAGGAAAGGCATTTGCGCACCCGGCACGGGTAGCGATTTTGCAGCTGCTGATTGCACGTAAAGCCTGCGTTTGCGGTGACCTGGTGGATGAACTAGAACTTGCGCAGGCGACGGTTTCCCAACATTTGAAGGAGTTGAAACGGATCGGTCTTATTCAGGGAGAGATCAACCCGCCCCGTGTTTGCTACTGCATCAATCCCGCAGTGTGGGAAGAAGCTCGACAAGCATTCGGCTCGATTCTGGAATCCTTTGAAGGGGTGAGCTGCTGTAACTAAGCAAGGTATTTTTTTGACCAAATTAATCGTAATATTACATTATAACAATAGGGGCTTGATGAATCAATTAAATCCAATGACCTGGCAGGCTTTTAAAGGTACGCTTGAACAAAATCCAGATCTGCACCTACAATTCCAATACGAAGCAGGCAAGTTTGTTGACCGATCATTTCACATCACCGAAATCAAACAGGCACCGATAGTCTCGGTAGATTGTGGTGGCGTAATGAATAGCTGGACGGAGGTAATCGTGCAGCTGTGGGAGCCGCCGGTAAGTGAAACCGATCGCTCGATGCTGGTTAGCAAAGCACTTAAAATTGTGAACCTGGTCGAAAAGTCGTTACCACTTAATCCGAATGCGGTCGTGAAGATCGAATTTGGTAATTCGAAATTCGACACGCGCCAAATGTACCCAGCTGAATTTTTGCGCGAAGGTGATAGCTTCATCGTCAATCTGGTTCCGGACTTCACGCAGTGCAAAGCACTAACGCGTGATCAATCGTGCGTAACGGGTGCTGCGGGCGCATCCTGTTGTCGTCCGGCTCCTGAAAAAGAAGAATTGGAACTTGTTTCAGCCGATGGAGCCGCTTGCAAACCAGGTTCCGGCTGTTGCTAATTATCAATCAATTACCAGTATGAAGCGAATTTTAGTATTATGTACGGGCAATTCAGCCCGCAGCCAATTGGCGCAAGGGTATTTACAACATTTTGCAGGTGACCGCGCAGAAGTGTATAGCGCCGGTGTAGATCCTAAAGGTGTAAACTCGGTTGCCATCCAGGTAATGGCGGAAGATGGTTTTGATATCTCGCATCACACGTCGAACCATGCCAACGAATATACCGGCATCGCTTTCGACTATGTGATCACGGTTTGCGATAATGCACGTGAGCAGTGCCCCTATTTCCCGACTGCCGGTGAACTGATCCACCATAGCTTTTCCGATCCAGGCCATACTGCGGGTGAAGATCTGGTAACTTCATTCCGTAGGGTTCGGGATGAAATCAAAGCGTACAGCCGCGAATTTATCCATCAAAAACTGCCTGCATAATGGCTTTCACCATTCGCCCCCTTACCGAAGCTGACTGGCCGCAGGTAAAACAGATTTACCAGCTGGGCATTGATACGGGTGATGCGACATATGAAACGCAAGCGCCGGAAGTCGATGCGTTGAAAGTAAAGTTCCTTGCCCAGCCGCAGCTTGTGGCCGAAGAAAACGGCCAGGTTATTGGATGGGCATTCCTATCTGCTGTTTCCAGCCGGTGTGTGTATGGTGGCGTGGCTGAAACAAGCATATATATCCATCCAGAATTTCACGGGCGCGGTGTCGGCCGGACGCTTTTATCAGAATTGGTGGCATTAAGTGAAAAACTTGGCTTCTGGACGTTGCAAGCGCAAATATTCCCGGAAAACAAAGCGAGCATTGCCCTTCACGAGCGGCATGGTTTCCGGAAAGTCGGCTACCGTGAAAAGCTTGGAAAACGTAATGGGATTTGGCGTGATGTAATTTTGCTGGAACGTCGCAGCTCGATAGTTGGCAATGATTAATCACAAACAGTCTATGAAGGAAAAGCGGCTTTCATTTCTCGACCGTTATTTGACGGTCTGGATATTCCTTGCTATGCTTTTGGGTGTGTCCATCGGATATTTTTTTCCAGGCACACCCGATTTTATCAATCAATTTAATTCCGGATCGACCAATGTGCCATTGGCCATTGGGCTGATCCTGATGATGTACCCGCCGCTAGCGAAGGTGCGCTACTTTGAACTTCCGCAGATATTCCGGAACACCCGCATTCTTGGCCTGTCACTGCTGCAAAATTGGATCGCGGGGCCGCTGCTCATGTTCGGCCTCGCGGTGTTATTCCTGCCTGATAAACCGGAGTACATGACTGGATTGATTATGATCGGCATTGCACGTTGTATTGCAATGGTGATCGTCTGGAATGACCTTGCGGGCGGCGACCGCGTGTATGCGGCCGGGCTGGTTGCATTCAACAGCATATTTCAGGTGCTGTTTTATTCAGTATATGCCTATGTTTTCGTGACGCTGCTACCGCCATTGTTTGGGCTCAAAGGATTCGAAGTTGATATTACCATCGGAGAAGTGGCGCAAAGCGTCTTTGTTTATCTCGGCGTTCCGTTCCTGGCCGGGATCATTTCGCGGGAAATATTAACCAGGTTGTTTAGTCAGCATTGGTATGAAAAGAAATTCCTACCGGCCGTCAGCCCCATTACCCTGATCGCATTGCTGTTTACAATAGTGGTGATGTTCAGCCTGAAAGGAAACCTGATCGTAAGTATCCCGCTGGACGTTCTGCGCATTGCAACTCCACTATCGATCTACTTTGTCATCATGTTCTTTTGGGCCTTTTACCTCTCGAAACGGGCAGGCGCGGATTATTCAAAATCCACCTCACTGGCATTCACGGCCGCCGGAAATAATTTTGAATTGGGCATTGCGGTTGCTATTGCCGTGTTCGGCATTGATTCCGGAGCTGCATTTGCGGCGGTGATCGGGCCGCTGATCGAAGTGCCGGTATTGATCCTGATGGTCAATTTCGCTAAACGACAAAGGGAGGCATTTCTTAAGTGAGTTATAGAGGTTTTCGAGCGATATCTTAACATAGCTAGGCGCCCTAACCTATAAATGCTCTTCCGAGACGATTGCGGTACAGAAAAACCACCGAATTATTTCATAGCAGCTTCGGATAGATAGAATCTATAACATATTACGCACCCACGCTTAACTTCGGTCTTCCAGTCGGTATCAATCCCAGCTCCAAGTGGTACGGCAGGGAATATGGTTATGCAGTAGTATTAGGAAAGTAAATTGCTCCTAGCTCAGACATCTCGCAGGTCAAAGAGGATTTGTTTTGTAGTTTTGTTGGTGCGTAAGTTACTTGCATTGCATAAATGCTTAACTGCACATAATTGGCCGCAATATTGATATCATTGGGGTATTTAGCGGATTATTACGAGCAGCTAGTTGCAATACCTGAATCAGATTGGCACTTTATTGCCTCCTGTTTCGGTCGCCGGGTATTTCAAAGAGGCGTAGATATAAGCTGTATAATAAAAGTTTTCTCATACTATTTATGCAAGATGGCCGAGAGAGATGCCCCCCGGTTAAACGATCCTTTAATGGGCACAAAACACTTTCGCAGGGCGCTGCCACAACGATTTGGGCGGCGACAAGTGAAAAGCTGAAAGGTATTGGTGGCGTGTATTGCCAGGATAACGAAGTGGTCGAACTCGTCGTGATTCCCAACGCAAATGAGGAAGAACCGGTAAAAGGCGTTGACGATTTAAGTAACATGAACGGGGTTGCCGCTTATGCGCTTGACGAGCAAAATGCTAAAAATCTTTGGACGTTGAGCGAGCAACTCACAGGTGTAACATTCAAAATTTAATCCGGTCATACGGATCAATCTGTCCGACTAACCTGAAAAACTGATAAATTCTCAGACCTTCCTTTGAGTCGTTGAGAGCCCAGATCTGTGGTCGCATAAGGCGTAGCTCCATTTACCCAATTCCCCACTACGGACGACACAAGAAGTTCTGCGTCTATGCGACTACACAGATCCTTAATGCGGGCGCAGGTGTTTAGCACATCACCGTGATAAACTACCTCGGTTTTAAACGATCTTATTTCTGTCACCGTCACAATGCCCGAATGTACGGCTGCCCGGAACCTAGGGGCCATTCCGAATTCCTCGATAAACTTTTGCGAGGTGTTTTCAAGCCTGCTTTTGAAATAATAGAAAAGTTTTAGTGGCGCCAGGTTGTTTCGGGCATCTTCGGCTGGCCAGAAAAGCACAGCTTCATCACCCACGAACTGATAAATGGAAGCATCGCACTCGTAAATGCTTTCAGTCAATAAATTGAAGCACTTGCTGATAAAGTGACTATATCTGGTGTTACCCAGTTCTTCTGCAATGGTGGTAGATGACTGGAGGTCTATAACCATAAAGCAAAGATCCTGCTCGGTAGGCTGGTAGTGTTTACCGAAAACTGAATTTAGTGCAGCGTGCGGACCGATATAAGCCGAGAGCGCCAAAATAATGTCAAGCAGGACAGTCAGCAGAAACAGGAATGTGAAATATTCATGGAAATCCCTTCCCGTCAGCAGCGAAGTAATATAACCATCTGGACGACTGCCGCCAATGAAAAAGTTGTCACAAACATAGTATGTGGCGAAAGCGCCGAGCGCTACAAAACAAAAAAGTGTGACATACTTGAAGAGAAGATATAGTCCGGATGGCATTTTCTGCCATGACTGGAAGATATAAAATTCCAAAAACGCTAGACTCATTGTCAGTATCGCCGATGACACGATGATCCCGCCACCAAGTAAAGTATAGGTCCAGGTCCTCAGCTCCATGCGCGTGCTGATATTGAAGAGACTCAACGAAAGAAAGGCAGTAAACCCCAAGGCGTATAGCAGCATGAGGATCAGTAGCGGATACCAGTATGCAAGATTTGTTTTTAGATTCACTCTGTGTTGATGTTTACCACACGCGGTTAACTGGTTAAGCCCGGCAGGTGGCTTTAAATACCTCCGCAGCTTCCCATTATCAAAGGACATTGTGTGTCCACAACGAAGTCACACTTTTTGTTTGCGAAATATCTGAATATTCTCAGGAAAAAGAAAAATAAGCATGAAAATGTGTGTGATGCCAACTTCTAGAATTTCAGCTCTTTTTCCAGACTGGATTAGTGAAATACTTAGGAAAAGTAACAAGCAAGTGATCGTCTGATAAACTCTCGGCACAGGAACCCCAGCTCTGTTAAGAAATATTCGCCAGCTGTCTTTTCGAGCATAAAAAGCAGGCACTATAAGCAGATAAAACGCAACAGCCAAAGTCATCAATTGTGAGAAAATTATTTTATTAACTTTCTTGCCCCCCACAATTAAGTTATGGACGTTCAATTCTTTTTGAGCATTGTTTTGCAGGAAATAGTCAGAACTTTCAATTTGAAATATCCGCTGACCCCAGCTTATTTCCTCCCCAATCACAAAAGTGCAAAAGATGACAGAAGTCGATATGGTAAAATAAAATAACTTACTCCTGGTTCCATGGAACTTCCCTAAGTAATTTATTCCAGTAAGGACGGCAATAGCCAAGGGGAGTAATGTCATGTTTTCGACAAATCCATCTTCTACCGCAAAGACGTTTTCAAACCAATCGAGGTTTAAATGAGAGCCGGCAATGCCTATTGTAGTAAGAAATAGGACGAAGCATACCACAACCCATTCAAATGGAGTAAGGTGCTGTAAAAATTTAGCTTGCTTCTTGTTTGATATAGTAGGGTTTAACATTTACGCGGTTTAGATTGCTGATATTCTGCGAGATTGTATTGGAAGTATATTGTCCCCTGTAACATCAAATGCAATCCATATTTGGTGGGTCGATATATTGAACCCATTTGAATGATTTATGATAGACCTTGTTCCGTCGGTGGCACCAGTAGTGTTGGGCCCGTGGAAGTATTGCAACAATTTTAGAACAAAAATAGAAAAAGTCGAAAACAGATGCAACCTCTATACTTTAAAAGTATTATTAATTCATTGAAAAGAACAATAAAAATGAAGAAAGATACACTGGAACGATGTTATATATCTGAAATATCGAATACATTTAAACTTTGTTCTAAAAATATGAAGAAGCTACTATTGAGTTTTGCATTGCTAACTGCCAGCACTTATTCTTTTGCGCAGTCGTTCAGCATTGGTCCAAAAGCAGGGATAAATATCAGTAACTACACCGGGGGGAATATCGAGTCAGACGCACTTGTCGGATATCACATCGGCGGGGTAATTAATTATGGTTTTGGTGACCACTTCTCCATCCAGCCCGAAGTGCTGTTTTCTACGCAAGGGGCAAAAGTTACCAATGAGGGGATTAAAAATGATTTTAAAATTAGTTACGTCAACGTACCGGTTATGCTGAAACTGAAAACGACTGGTGGCTTTTACATTGAAGCCGGGCCACAAATTGGATTTAGGACGTCCTCGGATATTCCGGACCAAACGATTAATAATTTTGCAAAAAACCTCGATTTATCAGTTGGTGCCGGTATCGGTTATCATTCGCGGGTTGGATTGGGCGTAGGCGCACGCTATATTGCAGGGTTATCAAAAGTGGGCGACTTCTCAGGAAGCAATATTAACCCGGATTTCAAAAACAGTGTAATTCAGGCAAGTGTTTTTTGGGCAATCCCATTCAAGAAATAACTTCCGAATCGGTCGATATTGTTAGTTGCAAAAACCCGGACCAGTTGCTTTACGCAACATGTCCGGGTTTGGTTTATAATGATGGCATTAGAAAAACGCAATTTTATTTTTACTTAAATAACAAAAAATCCACCCGAAAAAATCGGGTGGATTTCCTATCTAACACCGTGGCAGCCGTCCAGCTGCCAACTCTCATCCAAAATTCGGCCCTGAAAACTTCAAGGAAGAATATTTTAGAACCTAATAACGATTAAGATCCTTTTGCATTAACACCTAAAACATTTCTCTCAGAATCTGGCTTCCCAGTCAGGAATAAAATTCTCCAATACTCGTGCTTTATCATATTTTTAAACATCCAATGCCCGGATGATTTAAAATATTTCCCCGAAACGTCGGGGAATATTCAAACCACAACTGTACTATACTACAATTTCTATTCATTTGACTTTAATGCGTTCTGTCTCGATCAGTCCGCCCCTAAGCCCATATCCTTGAATTTCGACGTATGAAAGCTTGGCAGATAAGCCTGTTCCACCCGTTATGTTTAAATACACTCTTGCTAACCTGCACGGATGTCCATTAATAGCTGTCTGCACCCAATATTTACCCAGACTGTCTGCGCGCAAAACCAGGCGACGCCCCGGCACGGACACAATCCGAAAATCAACCGAGTCCTTTTTAAAATGTCGTAGCGTTACCCCATAAGCAAAACTGCGTTGCAGGGCGGTCAAGCCAGATCTTTTTCCATCAGTAGCATAGTTCATCCAAAAAACATCAATCGGGTGATCCGGATCCAGGGAACCATCTTCCCTGATATTGGCTGCATAGCAAACTGTATTTGTATCAGGGTCCCTTTGAATGTAAAACAAAAGCGCTTTGACATCATCAGGCTTAGGCCAGCCGGTCTTCTTTGCTGCTTGTTGCGCACTTAACCGGCCGCATATCAACGAAAATAGCAAAGTGGTCAATAACAATCTCATTGTTTCATGCTTGATCATTATCGGCGACCACTTCTATCCTGTAAGAGTCTATTGGGCTTTTCCGTTTTAAACCGGAAAGGCCGGCTAACTTAAATTTGACATGCCAGAGGTAATTTGCATCCAAATCCACTTCCAGGTGATCTGCGGAGCTGAAATCAACATTTGATAAAATGCTGCCTTCAAATAAGCTTCCTTGCAGATCAGACCGGGTAAAGCTCACACTTTCCAACGCGCAGCCACGGAAGTCGGCGCCCTGCAATGAACTGTGCTCAAATACGGTTTCTTTTAACCAGGCATTCTTAAACCTGGCACGATCGAGGCTACAAGTCTCGAACCGAAATGACAGCAGTTGCTGATTACAAATTGAAAAATCCGAGTAGCTTATCCTACATCTGACAAATTCCACGTTCCTAAATCCGGTCCCATCCAATATCGGCCCGGATAGGTTACAACTGGTAAACCGGCAGTCGGAAAAGTTCGTACCAGATAAATCACACCGGCTAAAATCGATTGCGATAAACTCGCAGCCAATGAAATGACGATCCCGCAGATCCCCTTCGAAGATTTGGTTGTAAAATTTACCTTCGTGAACTGCCCCCGGAATTTGTGGATTTTTAATCATAATATCTGCTGTCACACTCATCATGTGCGTACTCTTGTCCATTCTTTTTATCTATCATTACACTGGCCCACTCCTCAGGGCGATTCACTGGATGATAAAGGCTTCTGCCTTTGTCAGTGAGCAATCCCCGGATAAAATGGCGCTTAGCATATACCCAGTCGCCAGGCTTTGCAGGCTGCCATTCGATAAGCGCAAGCCACATTTCCGATACAAAAACCTCACGGGTATCACTCCGGAAATACCCGTCACGAACACCGGTTTTGACCGCCGGTTGTATGATCAATTCTTGCAAATCGCACATGAAGTCGCTGATCATCCGGGAAGCTGAATCATAGGACCGCTTCACATCGCGGTAGAAGTTCATATTGGTTTCATTCTTGATTTGCATCATATAGTCCGATACCTGATCTACTACTTGTATAGCTGTTGTAGCCTGAGACCGAATCCTGGATAATTGGTCAAAGTGACGGGCCAGCTGACTCTCTACGACCCTGTTTACCAGGCACTCCTTGCTTTCAAAGTGCTTGTAGATCGTCGCCTTGGAGATACCAAGCGAGCTGGCAATGTCGTCATTGCGGACAGCATTGATCCCAAGGCTGCCATAAAACTCGGATGCTTTGCTGATAATTCGGTTCCTTGTATGCATCATCGATACGGCTTTCGGCGAATTAGGGGCGTCAATGGGTACTGACCGCTGACATGGAATCCAGAACGTATTTTTCCAGGCCGGCAACGGTCATCAGCTGGTCCTGATCGATGTCGGAAATCTGGATCCCGAAATGCACCTCGAGCTTTAATGTAAGGTCGGCGATATCCAGGCTGTCCAGGCCCAAATCGTAAATCAAATGTGCTTTTTCAGTAATGGCCGCAGGTTGCAGCCCACAGCATTCGCTCAGCATCATGTACAAGGGTTCTCTAATGTTGATGTCCATAACTTATCAATTGGTGTCAGAAGTGGTTTATTTCAATTCGCCGAGCGCCTTTAAAAGAGCGGCTTCGTTTACGCGGTATTCAACTTTGGCGTCGATGATACTGCTGGTCGCTTGCTGCCACAGGGTCTGGGCTTCCAGCACGTCCTGACCGGTCACGGTACCTGCCTCAAACCGGTCATTGCTGAGCCTGAGGTTTTCTTCGGCCTGCAAAACAGACGCGCGCGACAGGTCGATTTTTTTGGCCGACTGGTTGACCTTCAGGTAAGCATTCCGGATTTCCAGGGAGAGCAAATCCTGCGTTTCCTGCAACTGCGCTTTCTGTGCCTGGATCTTGAAACTCTGCTCTTTCACTTTGCTGGCTTTCATGCCCCAGTCCCATATCGGGATGCTTACATTGAGCATGCCCACATAGGATGCCATTGCATTGCTTCCGCTTTCAAAATTGATGTTCTTACCAAACGAACCGAAACCGGCAGCGAGCAGTGAAACACTGGGCTTAAAGTCGGCCTGCAACAATTTGCGGTTGAGCTCCTGCGCTTCCAGCGCCCGTTTGATTAGTTGTATTTCTGCACGGCGGTCCACTGCCGAGAGCAGCGAATCGTTTTGCAGCATGGCAAAATCCCCGGTGACAGAGTCGGAAACGGCAAACGAAGTATTCCGCGGATCTCCCATTAGCTGGGCCAACTGCATTTTCGCCATTAGCAGCCCATCGGTCGCACGGGCCAGATTAAGCTCATTCTCGTTCTTTTGGACCTGCACCCGGAGCATATCGTTTTTGAAGATCATCCCGGCCTGGTAGGAATCATCCAGGTCCTGGTAAAGCGAATCCAGCATCACACCAAACCTGCCGGCCAGGCCGATCTTCTCGCTGATGCTCACGATTTGCCAGTACGATTTTTCCACTTCGAACAGGACTTCGGTTTCCGTCAACTGTTTCTGGGCCTGGGCAATCTCCACGCCCTTTGCGGCCGCCTGTTGGCCGAGCCGGATTTTTCCGCCAACGTAAATCGGCTGTCCAACCGTGACCGTGGGACTGGCCAGCACCGATGGCAGGAAAGCGTCGAGTGGCTTGCCCACATGCAATGCCGCCACCGACCCGTCGATCACCGGCTTGTTGGCTGCTTTCGCGCCGGCTTCCGCGGCCTGGGCTGCTTTGATGTGAAAGTCTGCCTGGCCCAGCCGGCTGTTGTTTGCCAGGGCCATCTTTTTTGCCTCGTCCAGGGTAAGCCTGCCCTGGGCACAGGTTTCGTAGCTTGCAAGGGCAATCAGCCCCGCAATGATATATGGTTTATAGAATTTCATTCTTTTATGCGTGAGATGGCCGGTATTGGATAGGGTCGTCGGCATCGGGCTGGGCAAGCTCCTCTTCGACAGGTTCAGGTTTGACAAACATGTAGTACAGCACCGGCACCACAAACAGCGTCAAAATCATCGACACCATCAGCCCGAATGCCAGCACGCTGCTCAGCGGCGACCACATCGGCGACCGGCTGATGATCATCGGGATCACACCGACAGCCGCTGCGGATGAAGTCAAAAAGATAGGCCGCATCCTTCGCTTGGCAGCCGCCAATGCAGCCGCTTTGATCGAGTAGCCGTGGTCGCGGACCAATTCATCGGCGTAGTCCACCAGGATGATACCGTTTCTGACCACAATACCGATGAGCGAAATAATACCCATAAAGGCGGTCATCCCCATCGGGTTGCTTGTCAAAAACAAGCCCAGGAAGGCGCCCAAAAGGCTTAGAGGGAAAGTGGCCAGGATAATCAGCGTCTTTTTAAAGTTTTTAAACTGGAAAAGCAGTGTCAGAAAGATCAGCATCAGGCTGACACCCAGCGACAGGCCCATACCCGGCGCATTTTCCATACTTCCTTCTATTTCACCACCATACTGGATGCTCGTGCCTTCGGGCAGGTCCAATGCCGCGATTTTAGGTTGAATAGCCGCCTGGATTTTCGAGGCGCGTACACCGAGCTGCGCTTCGGCGGTGACGCTCAGCGTGCGCAGGCCGTTTCTGTGGGCGATCTTGCCCGTATGCCATGCCGGAACAAGTTCGGCCACTTCTTTCAAAGGAACCTTACCGCCAAATTGGGTCGAGATGTACAGGTCTGAAAGGTCATTAAAATCCCTTCTGCTGTCCGGGTCGAGCCGGAGGAAAATGTCTACCGGCTTGTCGCCCTCCCAGATAGTGGAAACGGCAAAGCCTTTCAACAATGCGCCCAGGGTCTGGGTGATGGCCTGCTTGGAGACGCCGAGCCTGCGCGCAATGTCCTCCTTGATTTGAATCGTTACGCCGAAGTTGTCCTCTTCATAATCATTGCGAATGAAGTTTGCACCCTTCTCTTCCCGAAGGATCTGCTGCACGTTTTCAGCGACGGCCTTCTGGTCATTGATGTTGTCGGAAATTACCCTCACTTCGATTGGGGACGTAGCCTGCATACTCAACTGCCGGACCTTCACCTCACCATCGGGGAGCAGGTTGGCGAATTTGGCCAGGTATTCCTTGGCCATCTCCTCGGTTGCCTTATCGCTTTGGGTGGTGATGAAAATCTGCGCGAAATTCCTTCTGGGCGTCTCGGGCGCATAAGTGATGTGGAACCGCGGGGAGCTGCTGCCTATAAAACTGGCTACACCCACAACCCGGCTGTCGGCCTTTAATGTTTTTTCAATATCCTTCACCACTTCTTCGGTCACAGTCAGCGCGGTGCCATTGGGCAACCACACTTCCATATTGAACTGGTTCCGCTCGGAGACCGGGAAGAACTCCTGCTCCACGTTGGCCGCTACCACCAGCGCCAACGCCACAGACAACGCAGCCGCTGCCATGGTCACTTTAGGCCACCTGAAACAAGCCTCGACTGTCGTATTGAAACCATCCTGCAAGCGGTCTAGCAAGGTTTTTTTGATCGGGCGGTCCGAAATATTGTGTTTTAAGCCCTGTTTAATGAACAGATAGCAGGTGTAAGGGGTAACCAGCAATGCCACGGCCATGGAAGCTGCCAGCGCTACGGCAACAGTTATTGGCAAGGCGGCAATGAAATCCTTCGCAATCCCGCTCATAAAAAACGCCAGTGGCGCAAAGGCAAAAATGATCGCAAGTGTGGCCGTAAAGATGGGCAGTGAAAGCTGGGTGGCTGCCTGCCAGGCGGCCGTCCAGGGCGTGACGCCCTCGTCGAGCTTCTCGATGTAATTGTCCACCACCACAATCGCATTGTCCACTACCATTCCCATCACGATGATCAGTGCAACCAGGGTTACCTGGTGCAATTCGATACCCATGATATTGATGATCCCGAAAGTGATCGCGATCGAGATCGGTGCGGCCAGCGACGCGATGGCTGCAACCCGGAAGGGCAACAGCAGCATAATCACAATCAATACGGTGCCGATGGCAATCCCGAATTCGACCATAAAATGGCTGATGCTGTTTCCCACAACTTCCGGCTGGTTTACGATCGCGTTTACGTTGACATCCTCAGGGAAAGTCGATTTTACCTGCGCCATCTTGGCCTCCACCGCTTCTCCAAACTCGACGATATTGTTGCCCGGCTGCATTTCGACGGTCAGCATCATCACTTTGTCATCACCCACACGTATATACGAAGTGGTTTCTTCGTAACGTCTTTCGATTTTGGCGACATCTTTGAGCCTGACTACTGTGCCGTCGGTATTGGTGTAAATGATCTGGTTTGCCACATCCTGTTCGCTTTTCAGGCTGCTGCCGGCAAAAACCGGGACATTGTTGGCCGAAATGGTCAGCTCGCCTGCATAGCCGGTCACGTTCTGGGATTGCAGCGCGCCTACGATCGCGGTCATGTCAAAGCCGTACTGGCGCATTTTGTGGTCGTCGACCGACACATAGATTTGCTGTCTTTGCCCGCCGGAACGGTTGATTTTCGAAACCGTCGGGATGGTCTTCAAGCCATCTTCGAGTTTGTCAAGGAACTGCTCCACCTCTGCGTAGCTGCGAGTCGGCGAGGAAACCGTGATGATCTGCGCGACCACATCCCCGAAGTTCCCGTTTACGATAGGGCCAACTACGCCCTTGGGAAGTACGCCGGCCATGTTCATATTCAGGCCGTGCTGCAAAGTGCTCCAAAACTTTTTGACATCCTTTACTTCGGGATGCAGCTCCACCGTGATAAAGACTTGACCGTCTTTTGTTGCTGATTTTGTTTTTTCCTTACGGACTTCCTCAAAGGAAAACAGGTACTGCTCGATTTTATTGGTGACTTGCTGCTCGACTTGCAGTTCATCTGCGCCGGGGTAAAAGGCCATGACCATCCCTACGGGCATGTCGATCTTGGGATCCTCGCTGCGGGGCATGGTCATCAATGCATTAATCCCCAGCAGTACAAGCAAGGTGGTTACTACGAGCGTAACCTGCTTGTGCTTCATCGCAGCTTCGATGAAGTTGATAGTTCGTTTTTTCATGTTATTGTTGAATGAATGGATCGAAAAGCGGGTCTGCTACAAGGTGATGGTAGCGCCGTCCTTCAATTTGGTCTGGCCTGACACAACTACTTTGTCGCCCTGCTGCAAGCCTTCACTGACCACGATATCAGTCCCCCGCAGCCCGCTTGCCGTAATCCGCCTTTTGACGGCCCGGTTGGTGTTGGTTGCCACAAATACATAGGTGATATCGTTGGCATCCCTAACCACCGCAGTCGCCGGGATCGTAATGGCCGCGTTGCTCTGGCCCGTCCCGATTTCCGCATCAGTGATCATGCCCGGAAGCAGCTTTCCATCCGGGTTGGGGAGCTGTATCTTGACCGTGTAGGTCTTGGCCACCGCGTCGGCAATCGGGTTAATGATCGCTATTTTACCGGCCACCTGTGAACCAAGCGTCGGTACAGACACCTGCGCGGTTTGCCCTTTCCGTATTTTCCCGATTTCACTTTCCGGAACGGTGATTCTGGCATAGACCTTACTTAGATTGATGATCGTAAATGCAGGAATACCGGGCGCGACCGTTGCCCCTTTCTCGACATTTTTACTGGAAATCACGCCAGACACCGGCGCATACAACTTGGAATCCTTCACCCTTTTAAGCGCCAGGTTCCTGCTTGCCCGGGCCTGGGCCACTTTTGATTTGATATCGACATAATCTTTCGCAGGAAGGCTGCCTTTTTTATACAAACCTTCGAGCCTGGTGTACATATCCTCGGCCTGTTCCAGGGACGCATCCGCGATCATCAGCGCATTATCATACTCGACCGGATCGACGGTCGAAAGCAGCTGTCCGGCCGCGACGTGCTGGCCCTCGCCCACATGCACCGATGAAACAGTACCTGGAACGGCAAACCCTATTTGAACGGTGTTTTCCGCATCAATCGAGCCGGAGTATCGAAGCCTTTCAGCTTTGTCTTCAAGTGCTATCGGGCGAACGCTCACTTTCGTAGGAGCAACAGGCTTTTGCTCAGCAGCTTCTTTACTGCCACACGATAGCAGCATTGCCGAACCGACAAGCCAGATGGACGAATTTTTAAGAAATCTCTCCATAGAGGATCTAAATTGGGGATTATTTATTTTGGACTTTTTGACTATTATTGTTTTTTAGTCGAATTCAATTCAAAAAAATTTACTTTCTAATACCGTTAAAAAGTAAATCCTGGAAGAAATCGATCCGTGAAAGCAGCTCGTCGAGCTTATTATGGACAATCAGGTCCATCTCCATCCCGTTTAATGAGGCGATGGTAACAAATGCAAGCATTTCGGTTTCGCTTTCGGTCAGTACCCGGAACTCACCTGTAATGATCCCGAATTGCAGGATACTTTTCAGGATATTGGCTTGCTTCTGGTCATATTGTTCCCGGTAGTGCGCAATAGTATGTGGCTGGCCGGCACCGATAGCTTCGATCGCTTCCTGGACCATGATGTTATAAAGGTTGGTCATTGTTTTTAGCCTTTCGAAACGCATCCTGGTAAAGACACGCAGCTTCTGCTCGCCCGTAGCAGCCTTGGCAACCGCTTCCTGGACTTCTCCGAAAAACTTGTTCTTCTCGGCTTGAACAATGACATCGAAAATCTCTTCCTTACTTTTATAGTAGTAATACAAGGTACTTTTGCCCTTTCCTGCCTCTTTGGCAATATCTTCCATGGTGGTTTTGCTCAGGCCGTATTGCCTGAAAAGCTTGTCCGCCCCAGCCAGGATTTTAGATCGCAGTACTTCTTCCTTGTTTAAAGACATTTTAGACTAAAACGTAATAATGGTCCAAAATTAACAACGGTTTGCTAGAAAACAAACTTTGCAGGCGCGTCCTGGAAAGAAATTTGCAAATCCCGGCCGGAAATTACGCCGTCAAGCTCCAATAGCAATTTGTGTAAAGCTCATTCAGGTCAGATCATCTGACCGCTTTGATCAACTTATGCAATAATGACTTCAACTGCTCGGCTTCGCTTACTGTCATATCAATACTATCTGTGAGTTGATCCCGGATTTTCGGCGCTTGCTCTTCAAGTTCCTTGCCTTTTGCGGTAAGAGAAATGATAACGCTGCGCTCGTCCTGGCGGGACCGGTCGCGGTTGACCAGTCCCATTTCTTGCATGCGTTTCAGAAGCGGTGTCAGAGTGTTTGATTGTAGATAAAGCCTCTTGGAAAGCACACTTACAGTAACGCAGTCCGTCTCCCAGAGTGTCATTAATACCAGGTACTGGGGGTAAGTCAGCCCGAGTTCCTCTAAAACAGGTTGGTAGCACTGAGTCACCAGCCGGGAGGCCACATACAGCGGGAAACACAGCTGGTTTTCCAGCTTCAAAGGCTCTGTGTTACTTTCAGCCATGGTTAAAAGGTTTGAAGTTGACGCCTTGGTTTACTGCCCAAGCCGATATTTCGGCAATGTACAGCAACTTCGGAAGAGTTGCTGCATCATCTAAACTACCTGTAAATCGACCTGAATGTTACCTCTTGTTGCATTAGAATAGGGACAAACCGAATGTGCCTTTTCCACCAGCTGTGTTGCCAGCTGCTTATCTATTCCAGGTACTGTCACTTGCAGCGTAACTGACAATCCATATCCGCCTTCCCCATTTGGTCCAATCCCAACTGTTGCTCTTACAGAAGTTGGTTGATCGGGCTTCACCTTTGCCTGGTTGATGACAAGATTTAATGCGCTGTCAAAGCAGGCCGCATAGCCGGCAGCAAACAACTGTTCAGGATTTGTGTAGCCACTTACCCCGCCCATCTCCCTGGGTGTTCGTACTTCCAGCTCTAATATACCATCTTCACTTTTAACTTTTCCATTTCGGCCACCGGTAACTTCCACGGTGGTTTGATATAAGGTCTTCATAAGTATCGTTTAAGATTATATCGCTTACGATACAAATATATAAATGTCCTACCATATAGTACACGTTATTTTTTAAAATATTACACTTTAACGTGGTGTCAAATTGATTAATGGTACTATATCAGGGTGTTAGAGCATATAAGCCGGTAATTTTCAAATCGGCGAAAAGTACGTTTTAACCACCGTAAAATCGAACGGTATACACAGCGTATGAAAATGCAAAAGGGGCAAGTACATATACTCCCCCTCTTACATTTTACTTTGTTAATCTGGCTAGACCGCTGATTCCGGTTCACTCGCCTTTGGTTTTCTACCGCGAGGCTTGCCAGTGTACGGTTCTTTGGGCGCTTCCTCCCCTATTGCCAACTCGTAGCCAATTACCCCCTCTGAATAATTGAATATGGTGACTGTAAAAATGTATTTTGCTGCCTGGTAGTCTATACCACCCCGTTTCAAAATAACAGCAAGTGGTATTCCTGAACCGCGGCCCACCTTTGCAAAGGCGAATGCCCCTTCTTGCTCGTCGGTCGGGATCAGATACAATGACTTTATTTTCCGCTTTCCTTCCGCTGTACCGACTTTGAAAAGAGCAGTTGCTGGCTCTACCCCGATCTCTTCAAGGGTAGCCTTCGGGAACACAAGCGTCCCTATCTCTGAAATATAACCGGATGGCATAGCCTTGGCCTTCACAGCCGCCTTCGAAACCGGCTCCGCATTATCTTCGGGGGAATAAAATTTGATTTGAGGTGTCTTCATTTTAAATGGATTGTTAGTGAATTAAGATTGTCTACAAATTTGAGCGATCGTAACGAGTTGTGGAAGATCCGGATTCTTTGAAATGTCTACATTTAGGAACTTCATTTCCGGATATTTAGACCAGGACGTTGGTGAAAAGTAATTCAAAATGATGGTGCGCTCGGCATATCCAATGCTTTCGCCAATATCTCCAACACTGGGCCTATTAAAAGGATCGCCGCTGAAACCTGGCACATCCGGATCACAAATCGGTTCGCCTGGCGTGCGGCCAAGGCAAGACCGAAGCTGAGCAAGCCGCTACCTACGACTATCCTGCTATAAAGAATATGTCATCGGTGAAAAGGAACCGGTATGTGACGCCAGAACCGATCAGCAGAACAATGCCCACGCGGAGCACAAACGGGAACAGTGCAATCACCAGCACCCATGCCCCTGTATCTTCTTGGCCGGGCGAGAGCGGCTTCTCGCCGCCGCTGGCGATGACCAATATTCGGACCAGTGATCTGGAAACACTATTCATACCTATTGTCCCGTTAATCCTGCGTTCTGATATACTTCGACTGGCTGTATTGCAGGGTATCATTTCGAATGATCAAGGGCATTGCGCCCAATGCGGTTGCGCCTTCGTAATACTGGCCATCCTGCTGAAACTTCAAGGGCATGATGTCGCCTTGCCAGAACTTGGCAAAAAGCCCGCCGTTCTCTTCATAAATTTCGATACTCGCTTTTCCCCTGGGCGCTTTCCACAGGCCCAGGTATTTGCTCTTCACCGGATCAGCCTTGGGCGACGCCGTCTCAGCTCCGGTTTCTGTGACGTAGTTTGTGCTTTGGAGATACCCGGCCATCACCAGGAAGAATGCCATAAAGCCACCAAGTACTCTAAAGAGCGTGACCTTGGCCTTGGTGAACGGCTGCCTGCTCGACCAGACCCGATAAAAGGTCAGCATCAGTACCAGTCCGGTTACCCCACCGGCCACAAAAAACCAATCTGCCAACTTCACCCCTTCCATTATTGTACTTTTTTAAGTTGTGTAAATATTTTGATTCTGGTGTTGCGTCATGTTTTCATCTTTAACATAAAATCCATTATGCGACGATTAATATGCTACTGATTATTGTGTACAATAACTTGGTAACATCATGTATATTAGTGTATTAAGTCGAAATAAAAAAAGTAGAAAATCGCTCCTTTTCAAACGAAAGGTTGTTGAAACATTCCGGGCGGAGATTGCCACCGCAGACCAGATCCAACAGACGCTGCACATTTCGCAGACTGAGCTCCGCCGTCTTAATCGGTGGTATTTCAAGCATCGCTTAAAGCCATATCTATTTCTTGAATCATTTATCCAGACTATGAAAAAGAAAACTGATGCGTCATATCTGAAAGCCGTGGAACAAAGGCTTTTGGAAACCGAAAAGGAAAACCGGTTCCTTCGGCTTAAAGCCGAAGCATTCGAAACTGCCATACAGATCGCAGAAGAACAATTTAACATTCCGATCCTAAAAAAGTCTGGTACCAAACAACCGAAAAGCTGACCCGTCGCTACCCGCTCACGGGTATGGAACAGCTGACTAAATTGTTTGGGTTATCTCGCCAAGCCTGGTATGCGGCTGCCAGGCGTCGGGAGAAGAAATGCTTTGAGCAAGACCTTATCCTCGGTGAAGTCCGTCGGATCAGGCGGCAGATTCCTGGAATTGGAACTTCGAAATTACACGATCTGATGAAGGACTTTGTGCGCGGCCACCAGATTAAACTTGGTCGGGATAAGCTGCATAAGTTATTGAAAGACAATAATTTATTGTCACAAAGAAAGGATAAGCGCGTCAGGACGACCAATTCTGAGCATTGCTATTACAAGTACCCAAACCAAGCTAAGAACCTGATCCCAAAGCGCTCCAATGCGCTTTGGGTGGCCGATATGACCTATATCCCATTGGGTTCCCACTTCGTTTATCTATCGGTGATCCTGGATGCCTATTCCCGGAAAATTGTAGGCTGGCACCTGGACAAAACCATGCAAGCGCAAGGGTCGGTACAAGCCTTGGACATGGCTCTCTTGTCCAGAACCAATCCTTCACAACCGCTCGTTCATCATTCTGACCGCGGAGTCCAGTACTGCTCGTGGAAATACGTCAACCGGCTCAGAAACGAAAATGTGGCGATCAGTATGACCGAAAGTGGCGACCCAAACGAGAACGCGATGGCCGAACGCGTGTTCCGAACTCTAAAAGAGGATTTTAGGCTAAAAGCTTTTCTTTCTTTTTCAGCAGCAAGCACTTCTATCGAACGAGCCATTCATGCCTACAATAACCTTCGACCACACGCCTCAATCGGATATCTGACGCCCAACCAGGCGCATCGACGCTCAGGCCCGCTCCAACTAAAATGGTATCCGTATAAAAAAGTGCGGTTCGGAAATATCCAATACGGCGCTCATTTTCAGCAAACTGGCTAGCTGTCAACGCTATTCCGTAGCATACGATTTTTTTAGCCTCCCCGAAAAATCCTTTTTTAGTAGCTTGTTTTAGGAAAGATGATCGTTGGATTTTTCCGCTTTTTTATGACGTAGAATTCCTGGCCATCATTGAGTGCGGGTCGTTCGCATGGTCGCCGGGGTTAAAAATCGTTATTGACCTTCATAGCTGCTTTCAGTGTCACCATTAGATTATCGACAGTTTCACCTATCTCACCGTCGAGTTTTTCAGATTGCTCCTGCATGAATCTCTGCTTTTTGGATATTTCGTCAATCTTCCGTTGCAAATACCTGATTTGTCCTTTACCTGCACCTTCCTGTTTTGATCTCAGTTCAGCGATCTCCTTGGTGTGCCGGTCGATTATTCCACCCGGCCCCCACATTTGCTCGTAAGGGTGGTAACTTACCGGTGCGTCCAGGTGATCAACACCTATTTCAAGATCAGTCAGTACAGCTCTGTATTTCTTGGCTTTTGTATCGATAGTTATAGCAAACCTGAAATCGGTATAAAGCAGCTGTTCAAGCTTCGAAATCCCTTTCAGGATAACCCTGCCAGCCTCTTTGTCTTCGAATTGAACAACAGTTTTGTAATCTCCAAAAGTCCGGGTGATCCAAGTCTGCGCGTTCTTATATAAAGCATCTTTGCTAAGTTCAGATTCTGCAATCTGTTCAAATGTTACTTTACCATCCGCAGATTTGGGTAACTCGACTGACTGTGCAGTCACAAGGCTAGGAACGACCGGCATCACCAGAGCAACTACAAAAGAGAGTATAAGTGATTTCATTATATGCAATTATTCGGTTTGAGATTTTCAACAAATTCAGCGATGATTGGCTCACTATTGGAAGCACGATATTGCCCAGAATCGAAATCCAATATTCACTTTTGCAAATACTCCCGGATCAGCAGCTTGACCACCGGCGCGCTCTGTTCGTGAATCCGGCAATACTTCCAATCCTTCCCGATCACGACCAGCGGCCTTGCAGTGTCTAAAATTTCTTTGAGCCTCGGGATATTTCCTTCGATCCCGGCTGTATGTACGGTCGTAACTACCAGTTGCTCCGATTCGGTCAAATCTTCCCACCTACGGGTTTCTTCCAATTCTTGCATCTTCATTGTCTTTATAGGAATGGGTCCAGGTTATGATCAACTCATTTTGAGACATCTACAATTATTGGCCTATTACCTTCTTCCAAAATCGAGAGTTCTGTCTCCGTGATCTTAAGAAGATTGAATACAGTCTTTTCATCCTTTTTATTCACACATTCGAACCCTCTTACAATTTTTAGAATGTGATTTTCAGAAACCCACTCGTCAAAGTTTCTTTTATTCGATAGTTGGCCACTTTTTAAGAAAGGAACTCCTTTAACAAAAAAGCCTTCCTTTTGGCGCTTACGTATATCCGAAATACGGTCAAAGTACCCAACCCCAGATATAAATTTATAGCTACGTATTTCATCATGCATATTTCCAGCAAGAAAAAAATCACCTTGTTTGAGGGAAATACTGCTGTTAACTATTTGCTGTGAGATCCTGTGCACATAATAATGGTTCAAAAACTCATATTCCCCATTTTTAAATATTTGAAAAATATACATCAAATAATCCACGTCATTAGATTGCTCTATTTCGTTAGACAGCTCCAATAATAATTTATCAATATTTCTACCTTTCATTCAGCTGCATATTAATCAAACAATTCAAGTATTCGGAAATCACCTTTTAACGACTATCGAAATTAGCCGCTCGACAAAGTTGATAACCACCTCCCGGATATGTACATAGTCGGTATCTTCACCCACAAAGTACACCCACTCACCAGAAATCCCACCATTTTCCGGCACAACCGCATCCTTGGACGCGATCAGCGCAGCCAACCCGAAATCATTGATAAAGCCAGCAAAATGCTGGTTCCATTCCTGCTTATCGGCTAGAAACGAGCTGATAAGCTCGTCAATGTCTGTAATCCCCTCCGGCAGAGCGATCAAATCGCACAGATTAGTTTGCCACTCATCTGGCCATACAAATTGTGTACGAAGGTTCCAATTATTGCCAATAGCAAGGCTTGTCCGATCAGCTGCTAGTAATCGATCCTTTTCCTCCTGGGTGAATTTCATTATTGTCTGCATATCAGTGTTGTGTATCAATTAAACTGACACTTGATCCCCGCTTCTAGTCGATCCCGACACCGTAGGGAGTACGGTACCAGATGCGGAATTTTTGGATTATAGTAACACTTGCTTTCATAGTCATAAAGTTTCAACCGCGTTAATAAAATTAACAACTTCATCAAAAGACTTTGTGCCAAAATTACGGAATCTCAGCAAGCTATCGACTCCATACTTGTCCTTATACGCAAGTAGTTGCCGAACTGTCCTAATATCTGCGCTTTTCAGGCAAAGGAATGTCCTAGTAGAGAGTGGCGTTGCACTTATTTCTCTATCAAGGTAGTTTTCTACATAGATGTTTGAAACACCACGTAAAGCCGTTCTAGTCTCTTGAATAAGTTTTCTTTGACTTTCAACAAATTCCGCAAGCAATTCTATATCATTCTGAATTTTCTTATCAGATTCGTAGGTGACAGCCTTTTGAATAGTCTTTTCCACCTTTCTCACAAAAAGCTCTACCCGATGCGATGCTTTAAGGATTTCTTCGGTAGTATTTTTACTTTTAATCATAATCGAAAATAAAACAATATAGCTATCCTTAAAGGGAACACAGGATCGACGGAATATAATAATTAAGAAAGGCAATTATTTGTGAGAAGGACTTACGATTCAATAGTACTCGGATTCTAAAAATAAGCCCAACATTTGAGAACATTAAGTCTTGAAAATACACCGACAAGTACGGTTCTTTGAGAATCTTCGTCTATCATCGTCCTGGGAAACTGATCTTCCTTCTGGCCCCATCTAGATCGTCTCTGAATAGCGAAGTATCTTGATTTCACCTTCTGAACCTACTTCAAATTCTAACGTCCAGACACTGCCGATCAGCTTTATTTTAGATTTCATCATTTCCGCTCATTAACGTATGAGCACCGAAGTGATATGTTGTTGTTTGTTGCATTTATTTGTTATAAATATACCTATTACGCAAACAAAAAACAACATATAATGGGAATACTTTTGGGTATTTCCCAAACTAGCAACAAGCTGCAAGAGAACGGAAATGACTCCCCATATTATTCGATACTCTCCCACACATTCTCTGGGTTGATTGTGATCAGCTCACCCTTGGCCTTTTCTTTACGTGCTTGATTGATTTTTTTGTCAAGTGCATCCTCCGAACTGCTGAAAGGAATATTCATCGCTTCCAGTATTGACAAGAGTGCTTTGAGCTTTTTACCGCCTGTTTTTATAACTAATGTTTCCATTATACTTCTGAATGATTATGTCATAAATGTATCATTTCCACAAATATCCTTCAAGCTATCGTCTTCTGTTACAGAACACCTTTTTTCCCTTTTAGCTCATTTTCCTGCTAACAATCGTCTTCCGGAATTTGACCTGGTTGGCAGCTGAGCGCCGCACGATTGTTAACATTATTTAACCAGGAAGATCCTGATATCGCCGCCGGCCGCGCCTTCATTGTTAACAGCACCCGCCCGGATCAGGCACCGTCGAGCCGTGAGCTGCGCTTTTCGGACCCGCCGATTGTTAGCATTTTGTGTTAGTAGCATGGAAGGAAATTCGAAAGAATTTGTCCGCAGGACGGGAGCAATAGCGGACTCTGAAATGGTACGACCGTAAGGGAACACCCTCACACCGTAATAAAAATATCAATCAACTTTTCAGACAGCTCTATCTCGACCTCCTTCACACAGCAAAGTCCTTCTACTGTCTCTGAATCCCTAAACCAAATATTTCTTTTGAAATCGCTCTCAACCTTCCCAACATTGACCGCAGTAAGAAGCGCGTTAAGCCCAAAACCCTCAATAAACTCTACGAACAGCTTGTTGTATTTACGTTTTTCAGCTTCCCACCAAATTAGATATTCTTCCTCTCGTTCACCGTGTGGTACTTCCCGAAGATCAGCTAATCGGCTTTTCCAATGAACGCTTACCTTCCATCCGTTACTCAACGGCTCTGAAATCGCATCTAAGGCCCTTCGCTCGGTTATGTCATTCGAAAACTCGTATGATTCTTGCTGCATAAAATTATTTGTTTTTAAGACGCTCGATAAAGCTATACGACAGCTCATTTGGCATCAGGTCCAAAGATGTTTTACTCCCTTCTCCTCCTTCCTTCTCAACGCAGATTGATACCTTGTAACCCAAGGCGGAAATCAACGAATTAAGAGCGTTCAAATTCATGATCCTCCTTCCATTTTCGTACGCAGAGATCGCCTCTTGTTTGATTCCGACGAGACCGCCCACTTCTTCCCCGGTCTTGCCTGAAAACCTTCTGAGTGCGGCTACCAGAACGTGGGCATCTTCCAGATCGGCATGAATGCTACGAGAATTACTTAGATCACTCAACACTGTTAAAATGCTTTCTTCGGAAACCTTCAACTCTGTTTCACTACGACCTTTTTCAACTATTCTAATCATACTTAAAACTACATAGATGATGAACCGAAGGTCAACTCCCGACTTTCACGTATTTTGCGATGATAGCTCCTGAAACAGTCAGCGTATCTTCCTTGACAAGAATTGTAACAGTCCTGTTAACCCCGGGGAAAGAAAAATATTTTCCTTCTGGTTCAAATTTAATAGGAAATGTCCTGACTCCATCATTGACGAAAACACCCTCGTTTTCTTCGTAGACTGATATTTTATCCTTTCCCGACACTGACCGCCACTCTCCCAGGTAACGCTCTTTGGTAGCATCCTGATCGCTTTTGCAGCTATATAGAGAGATTAAACTGATTAAAATGAAGTAGGTTTTCATAAGGTACACTATAAGATGAACAGTACACTAAGGTAGTGTATGAGACTGTCTAACCAAACAAAGTAACCTCGAGAATATTAAAGAATATCGACATTAACGGCTTCCCACTCGGATTTATCGTTAACGATCAGCAAAACCTTGGCTTTTGCTTTTTCAATAAAGCCAGCTTTCTTTTTATCCGACCAGTCCTTCCTATAACGAAGCGAGTAACAGGCGGTTATGGCGTATTGCTGTTGAAAAGCAACTTCATTGTTAGTAGCTTTCTCAAACCATAACTTCTCGACACAAAAAAAATCGCTAGACATATTCAATGCGGCCAAGTTCTCTCCGTATTTTTCTGAGACTGCCCGTTTAACGATAGATACAAAATCAGGGTTTGCTACCTTCGCACTTTTACTGTTTGTCACAACTGCTTTTTGCTGCGCGAAGCAACTAGCGGAGAACAGAGAAAGGCCAATGACTACAATAAAACGTTTCATAATCCTGTAATTAATCATTTAATATGCCTTTCAGTGCCGTTTTAAGATTTTCCTGTAAGCTACGCAACCAATTGTTTTCGGCTGACAACTCCCTGTTTCTTGCCTCCAGATCGTTAACGGAACTGTGCATACGTGCAGAATACTCACTATGCTGTCTTTCGTTCCTACTGAACTCCCGGATCAATTGCTCGATGGCAGTACTGATCGCGGGCGATCCGGTAGTAGGACGCTTCAAATAGTCTTCAAGAATCGTTCTCACATCGGCTTTCTGTGGCGCATCGAGATCACGGATCATAATATTTTTCATTATCTCTACTGATTAAAGTGTGTTATAAAAATACCGTTTTTGCCAATACAAAACAAACATTTAAGGGATTTTTTGCATAGCTATTTTGCACTGATCAATTCAGTGAAATGTCGGAATATTTACCTTAATTGTTAAGATAGGCTCAGCGAAGGTATTCTGAAAGCGGAATATCAATCGCGAATTTTAGCGCAGATTGAAAATACTTTTTACTATTTTCTCGTGGTGTTCCTTTCAGCAATTCACCATTTTTAAGCAAGAAATCAAATCTAAAACCATGTTTTGAAAATAGATCGGAACTGAGAAACTGTTCAGCCAGAGCTAAATTGTCAAAAAGTGTTTGAGCTTGAAACATGCTACCTTTGGGCATATAAAAAGCCACGAAAGAATCATTTTTAGCGTTATTCATATTCAACAATACAAAGTGAAATTTATATAACTATAGATATTTGAGTTTGCTTATCAATTCCAGAAAGTTGCCTATTTTTTCAAGGTAAGGAATAGTCCAAAGCTCTCTTCCCTGAGTAACATCTATTATTTTGTTGTAGTGCACACCGCTGGCCTTTCCAAATTCTTGCAATGAAATAGGTAAATTCAAAACTAATTCAGTGACCTTCTTTTCTACAAGAACATATTCCTCAGTAACAACTACATAGAGCAAATTATACTGCTCTTCCCCTAATTTATCTCGATATTCATCAAGAAGGGTAGCCAATTCTTCAGGGGTAAAACTCATTGTTTCCATTCGTCTTACTACTGTATCAAATTTCTTTGAAAGAACTTTCGCAACAACAGTTTTCTTGAAAAAAGGAAACAAAACTTCCTGTACTTTCTTGTATCTGGAAATATAATCCAGAATAGTAACCCCTTTGCTTGTCGTCATTATCTTTTAAGTCTATAATCATTACTCTGCCCCCTTTCACCCAAATCAAGATTAAAATCTTTGTATTTGGGTTCAGCGAGTCGTACAAAGGACATTTCCCTTAATTCTCTGATAAACTCTTCTGATCTGCGCAGAAAAGGAAGCGTGTTAGGCATTGTGACCTGTATTCTGTCATTCTTTCCGTCTGCAAGATTTGAGTTAAAATGGAAAACTTCAGCCCGCCGAAGTTCAGAAGGAGTTCCGGCATTGATCTTTTCGTCGATCAAGGAAATCATTTCTGCCGGTGATACCTTACTGTCCTTTGGGCAATCAATTGTAAGGATCGCTTCTGCTGCATTCTTCTGTAACGAGACATACACCCTGTTTCCGCTCCCAGGTTCCAACTGTCCCAACAGTGCAAGATTAAACTTTTTCCCGGACGCATCGTTATCATTCCCAAGGATAACGCTTGCGGGTTTGTGGGTGTTGATCAGGTGTTGAATGAGATTGATCTGCTGTTGTGAAAAACTGCCGGTACTAGCGATGTACAGTCGGTCTCCCTCATTACGTACCGGATTCATGATGTGGTAGCTGATCGCATCGATGGGCGCTTCTGTGATAAACACCTCCTGCGGTGGGTTGTTTGGATTGACATTTGACATCCAGACACCATCCTGCCTCGCTCCATAGATTCCGTTATATTTTGCATTTCTTATGTTGATCCCGATGAAGCCGTTCTGATTCTCTACCGGAAATGCGGTATTACTGTATACCGATCCAGTCTTTATATCGAGATAATCTCGGTTGAATATCTTCCCTTTAAACTCAAACGAATGTAGCACAGCATCATTTAAACCACGAGAATTCAGGTATTTAGTATCGGTTAGAGGTTTTAAATCAAGATACCTGTTGACCGGAGTAGGTTCATTTTCAGAACTCCTTGGAACGAAGGTAGGCTTCACCCTAGCGGCCTGTTCCGGGAAATATCCGATGAACTCGTTCATGTGCGCGTAAAGTTTCGGCCAATCCGGGGAGCCTTTCGATAAATCCAGGTTCCGGGTCGATGCATAATAATCTACTACGGTGCCCTTATCTGCTGAATCGTTACGGTTAAAATACCGGTAGTGATTGGCCTGATCCTTAAATACCACCAACGTTTCTGCATCACGTCTAAGCGTGATGAACGCTCCTAACCCTTTCCTGTGATCAATTTTAAAACCGTCACTCTCTAGGAAAGAAACAAGATCAATCTGTGTTTTATAGTCTTCAATTAGCTCACGTCCTGATTTCATGGTGATGAATGTTTACTACTGAAAACTAACCGAAAGCTCCTTTTTTACGGCCTCTGACCACTTTATAAGTGTCTTTAACCCTATTGGCCGGTTCCCGGCCTCGATTGCTGTAACGACCCTTCCCGAATAGCCGATGAACTCGCCCATTTGATCCTCCGTCATTCCTGCGTCCAGGCGCAGAGCTTTCAGTTGTTGTACGATTTCCATTTCTTTGTCCATTTAGCAAATTAACAACATTTTGATCTCCAAAGCAGGAGACCCCCCCCAAAAGGGGGGGCTAAGAACTACTCTTCTTGCTCTTTCTCTTGCTTTCCAAGCATGTAGTTCACGGCCTTTTGCGCGGCGGCTGCGGCCTTAAAAACGAACTTCTTATCATTTTTCAAAGGTTTCAACCAACCGGTCAAATATGCCGCTGTATTTTCTTCTAAATTCGGGTTTGTAATTCCGGTAAAAGCATTTAAAAACGCCGCACCTAATTCCGCAATCAATTCCTCATTAGAATATCTTTCTGAACCAAATTTATCGAAGTCAACAACTCCGTCTCTCCCTAATCTTTTTGCCGATCCCGTTGAGTGAATAAGCTCATGAAATAAAGTCGCATAATACGCAGAACTATTAATAAACTGGTGCATCTTGGGCATATTTACAGTGTCAATGCTAGGGCTATAATAAGCTGAATTTGAAACGTGAGTAATAGCTGGTGCATTTTTATAAGCAACTATTACATTTTCGCATTGCTCAATGATCAAATTTTCATTTTCTATTCCTTCTTTGATTTCAGGAAGTGGCAAATTTGTCTGTTCGATATTAAAAACCCAATGCAGTTTATAGCAAAATCCTTTTTGCGTAATCACCTTTTCTCCGTCCGCAGTTTCTTTGGTTGACTTTTTCTCAAAAGACTTTGCAAACACTACTGGCGTAGCCTTCTCCCCTGCCTTTACACGACCACCCTTTTCGTTGACTTGCTTCATCGTCATAAAGTAAGGGAATGAATAAGGACTACAAGACAAAACAAAAAAGTTAATTCCTGTGTAGGGTCTGCCAGAAATAAAATTGACGGGGCCGGAAAAATCGCTATCTACGTTCTCCCAAGTCTTTTTCCAAGGGTTAACACCCTCTTCAATCATTTGAATGATTCTGTTGGTGATCACCTCGTAAACATCATTTTTCTCGTAGCTTGTGAAGGAACTTGGCGCTGAATAGGTTTTTGTAGCTTTCATAAAAAACTCTCATTAACGTATGAGAACCGAAGTGATTTGTGTTATTGCTTCCTGCATTAACTTGTTATAAAGATACCTATTTTACCAACACAAAACAAGTATTTCAGGGAATACTTTCAGAGGTTTTAAAGTTTTTTTGACCGATTTTTTTCCCTTTTAGCTCATTTTCTTACTAACAATCGTCTTCCGGAATTTGACCTGGCTGCCAGCTGTGCGCCACACGATTGTTAACATTATCCATCCTGGAAGATCCCGTTATCGCCACCGGCCGCGCGTTCATTGTTAACAGCACCAGCCCGGATCGGGCACCGTCGAGCCGTAAGCTGCGCCCGAGGGTATTGCAGATCGTTAATGACATACTTGAATCTGTTCAATCAATAAGCTGCCAACGCAAACGTTTGTATTTTTTCCATATTTATGGATTTATTCCATATAAAAGATTGACTTCCACGAATACAAGCTTCACCTTTGAATAAAAAAGTTGGCGAAATGGACTCAGGAATCACTTATAACCCAGCAACGGTGACACTTTCCTCATATACATCTGTATGCTGCGAATTTAGTCTACCCCTATTCCCCGGTCTCAAGGCAGGATTTCCAAGCCCTGCGGCAGACTTCATCGATGCCAATATCGATCTGGTGAAAGAACTAGTTAAAAACCCGTCAAGTACATACTTGGGAAAAGTTACAGGAGACTCAATGAAAGATGTTGGTATCGACGATGGCGACATTATTATCATCGACAAAGTCTTGAGTTTCAAGACAACAACATTGTAGTTGCATTCATAAATGGCGATTTTACCATCAAATCAGGATATGGGTATAAAAAAGCCGGTGTTATAGTTTTGGACCTAACACAGGAAATATGCAAACAAACAAAGTTATTTGAAAATTCAGACCCTAAACATCTTGAACTCATGGCCGTAATGGATAAGCTCAATAAATCATTCGGTCAACAAAAAATTAAACTCGCTGCACAAGATTTAGATCGTACATGGAAAATGAAACGCGAGAAGCTATCTTACAGATATACAACCAGATTGGATGAAATAATTAAAATAAAAGTCTAAGTAAAAATTCCACTCTCTGTAAATTTAACAAATCTCTGGCTAAATCCGCTCAGCCGCCTCTTTTAGAAAACGATCGCGGCACACGCGGGTTTCGCCCACGCGAAGCGGCTCCCTTACGTGATCCCATCGCAGCGATCATTTTATTGATAACAACGTCAGGAACTTTATTCTTAGAAATTTCGATCAAGTCACTACTTGCCAGATTGAAACAGCATTCGGTGTACTTGATCTTTGTGATGATCACCGTTGAACTCACGGAATCTTTGCACATCGCGTAAATGTCCTCATTACTGAGGCATTTCTGCGCGTATGATCTCCCGAACAAGCAGATGGACAAAAGTATCAAAAGGGGCTTTTTCATCAGTTTTTGGTAATAATCTCGCACGTAGCACCTATGTAAAAACTCCAATCCTGATCACTTCCCGGATCGGTCCATTGGACTGATTTACCAGAAAGTATTCCAGAATATGCAACTCCAATTTCAAGAACCGAGCCGTACTTTCTAACATCATCAATCTTGATGACCTTAAATCTTACTCGCTGCGAATCGATGTTCATAATTCAGTGAAATGTGAAAGCTCAATTAAACAATCCTTTAATAGCAAAAAAAGCTACTCCAAGACAACAAAATATTGCAACGATGCTTAGAAAATTAAAGCGATAAACATTTAAAAATGGTTTGGCTTTGTGTTTTGCTAGAATGCGCTGACAAACAAAAGATATACTACCCAAAAACAACAAAATAAGTAGATTAAGTTTGTGATCCATAGTGTAAAAAATTAAAAATAAAACAAAATTTTTATGCAATTAGTTAGGCTTACCGGCTCGTTCCCAGGCTTCGAAATCTTCTTGATTTAGAAGCCTTTTCACAAAATCATTTATCCCTACATCCCTTCTTTCTAGTGCATGTCTGAGTAACGGCAATGCCGTTTTACAGCCTTCAAAACCTTTACTCTTCATGTGACTACGGATCGGTTCTTCTAAGCCTTCTAGCCAATCTAAGTAGTCTTCATTGGTGGGTTCTTCTTTGTTGTAGTATTGCATTGCCGCATTTCCAAATCTAAAAAGTTGGGCATGTTCTGATTTTTGCGGCTCCGTTAGCTTTTCGAGAAATGCTAATTGAGTTTGGTGTGTTCCCTTGTTCGGGTGTCGCACATATAATAAATCCATGTATGAAGTGTTTATGTAACCAAATTTAACAATATTTATCCTAACACCGTCACCTTTTGACAGCTAATTAAAGGCAGGGAGCACATCGCTCCCCTTCCCTATTTTATCCGTAGTATACGACAGTCACAGCCCATACCAAAAACATCATCAGAAGTGAGAACAAGACTCCAGACACATTTTGTATCAACTCTTTTCTATCCATATGTTAAAATACTTAAGGTGCGACAATTAGAAGAGACTCAGTTGGGTTCTGCTTGCCACAAACCGAACAAATGAATCATACAGTTTATTGAACTCGCTTTCACTTCTGCACAGGGATTTGACATAATCCATTTTCTTGCGTGCTCTGGCGATCGCTGCATCAATAGCGGCTTCTTCGCTGGAATACTTCGGGACAGATAAAGGCCCCTGCTCACCACCCCGTAATGTCATCCAGTTAAACGCACTATCCCATTTTTCGCCAATCCGCGCTACTTCGATTGTAGCCTCCGGGTAGTTCCCAGTATCGTAGTTCCAGAGAATCAAAGGGTTCAAACAAACGCCGTGTTTGTTAAAAACAAATTGTTGATCCATAAAATGACCCGTTAACGTACGGGAACCGAAGTATTTGAAATCAGTGATATGAAGACCAGTAAACAGGTGATCCGTCCCAGAAACGAAGATTTTGGATTGAATCGAGTCTAAAACCGTACTTGCCTATACGCAGATTGAAGCTTTCATCAATGAACTTGTCTTTTAAGGCTACGACCTTGCCGGAGTCTTGGTTATCATATTTTCTTTCCTGTGCGACCTTTCTGAAAGTCACCATATTTCCCTTTACAGCTATGATCTGATAAAAGGAAACGTTAGTTTGTTCATAGCCCCAAGAACTTACGTAAATGGAATCTGACTTAATCTGAGCTTCGTTATCGGCTTTCTGGTCTGCCGCGCGCTTTGCTTCTTTGTCAATTTTACGCTGAGCTTCTGCCTTGAAGGATGCCAGATAGTTTTCTAATTTTTCCTTGGTCTTGAAAGACAAGTGCACGACGGCTTTGCTTGATCTCCCTCTAAAAGCAAGTAAAATCAGCGAATTTGAATCGATGAAAAATGTGTGGCCGTGGCTTTCGCTCTTCACAGCCGCAGGATAGATTGATTGGGTTCTTTCTAAGGTTTCAGCAAATTTGCTCATGATATTTCCTCATTAACGTATGAGAACCGAAGTGGTTTGTTATTGCTTGTCGCATTAACTTGTTATAAAAATACCGTTTTTACCAATACAAAACAAGTTTTTAGGGGAGTATTTTTATTAATTTTGAAGATTTTTTAGAGGGTATTTTTTCCCTTTTAGCTCATTTTCCTGCTAACAATCGTCTTCCGGAATTTGACCTGGTTGGCAGCTGAGCGCCGCACGATTGTTAACATTATTTAACCAGGAAGATCCTGATATCGCCACCGGCAGCTAGTTCATTGTTAACAACACCCGCCCGGATCAGGCACCGGCCAGCCGTGAGCTGCGCTCCTAGGCATCGCGTATCGTTAACAAAGTGATAGCCCGTCTGACGGGCTATCCATAAATTAATTCTGATAACTATGATAGATATACGTAGCTACGCGGCCTTTCTGGACCGGCGTGGTTTAAAAATCACTTCCGGCAGCGGGTTTCCTTTGGCCTTGCCGTATGCCTGATTCAACTTTGCCCAATCTTCAATGTCTCGGAACTCGAAATGTCCTGTCCCTTTCTTGAACAATTTGAAACGGAAAAATCCCCAATCGTACCATTTCCCAGGCCAAAATACACCTTCGTCTTTGATCGTGTAGTATTGCTTCATACTTTCTTTCGGGCTACCATCATCATTCAAATACTTGTACGTCTTTACAAGTTCGCCTGACTCGTCACGCTCACAGGGAGCAAACTTGACCTGTTCTACTTTGTTGTAATCTTTGCCGGTGAGCATACAAAGCGCCTTAGTCAGATCAAGAATATACCCAAAATTTGAATTGTAATCTCGAACTCGCAGACCATCACCGGACCAACTTAACTCAGCGATCCACCCGCTGATAAACTTTCTATTCAGCATGTGGCCACTGTTGGTTTTCCAACCTTCAACTTCGAAGCGGTTTTCATGTGTGTGCTTTGTGAAATTGTCTACAGCTTCGACAATTGCCTTTTGCATGTTTTCTTGTGACGTGCCTACGATGATTTCAATCATTCGGAAGATATTGCGCATTGTGAAAGGATAGTTCAGCCGGGATTCTACAAATTTGTTTACATCAGCTAAAACACCTTTAGTCATGTACTTTTCAAGATTGAATTTTGCAAAGACCTTTTTCCAGCATCTTTTTTGCAATGATCTGGAAAATTCATCTTTGGTGATCAGCATTCCTTCCCTTCTTTCGCTGTCACTCGACGAAACTTTAAAGCAGAATCCTTCTGAGCCAAAATCCAGTGTATTGCAGATAGCATTCAATTCTTCCCCAACTACGGCGAATTTATCAAAACAACGCACTGCGCCAGTATAGCTATTGACCAGAGCCTGAATTTCATTATAACGGACAATACCACCTATCTCGTTTTCAGGTTCAATGTCGTGATAGAATCCGTGAAAATTCGGGTTACTCGCAGTCACAGGCTTGAATAGTCTCACTATGGCAACTTCAACCTGAGTCGTGCGCTCAGCCTGTTTGTAAAGTTGGCCTTTCAATTCAGCGTTTCCATACATTCCGATCAGCGATTTTAGTTCTTTTCTTGATCTGCTGTATGTATTTGAAATCGTTTCAGCATTGCACTGCGCCACGATCTCGCAACCTTCGGGAGCAATCTTCCAAGCATGCAAAATGTGATTTTCTGCATCAGAGTACGGCGGGTTCATCAGGATCATTTCAACGTGGCTTACATCCTCTGGGTTAACACTAAACCAATCGGCTCCGATCACTGGATAAAGACTTGAAAGTATTCGCCGTAAATCGTCGTGCTTCTCGATCCCTTCCAGACCGGACGCTCCGGCACTATCTGCATATCGCAAAAGATCGCCTTTTCCAGCTGACGGATCAAGAACCCGTTTGCCAAAACAATCAACATTCATCGCCTCCCAAGCTGCCAGAGAGGTAGGATAGAAATCTTCGGAAAACATTCTAATGAAATGCTAAAAGGTGGGAATGATACGGTTGTCACCAGTGACAGGCAACAACCGTAGATAGTAGTCTTATTCTGCGGGTGCTGATTCTTCCTTTTTAGGATCAAGGAACTGGATAGATTCAGCAACGATGCGGATAGCATACTGCTTCACTCCTTCTTTTTCCCACGAATCGGTTTTCAGCTTGCCTTCGATATGCACCGAAGAACCTTTTTTAAGGTATTTCTCGGCAAGGTCAGCAGTAGTTCCCCAGGCAGTAATACTATGCCAATCAGTAACTTCCTTACGGGATTCCTTCGGGCCTGTTACTTCATTTGTAGCAACACTGAAATTTGCAACCTTTCCCCCGGAAGTAGTTGTAATTTTAGGGTCAGAACCCAATTTACCAATGATAAAAACTTTGTTTAAAGAGGCCATGTTGTTGAAATGTTTAAGAATGAAAAATTAATAAAACCATTGGAAATCAGCTAAATAAAAAGTGCTGTACCCGTGTTATTCTGTTATAAATATACCGTTTTTACCAATACAACACAAGCATTTACGGGAATATTTTTTAACCTAATCAGGATTATTTTGGCCTCTTTTTTTCCCTTTTGGCTCCCTTCATTTTATTTCAACAGCACTGAATCGCCCGGATACCGGCATATGAAAAAGGGTATCCTTTCGAATACCCCAATATTACCACCTGTTAACAGATTTTAACCTGGTGGATCCTGACATCGCCACTGGCCATGCACTTTTTGATAACAGCACCCGCCGGGATCAGGCACCGGCCAGCCGTGAGCTGCGCTTCTGCGACGTCACGATTGTTAGCATTCTTATGTGTTAGTAGCATGGAAGGAAATTCGATAGAATTTGTCCGCAGGACGGAAGCGATAGCGGACTCTGGAATGGTACGACCGTCAGGGAACACCCTATTTACAAATTTGGAAATAGTGCCTTTAATGCGACAAAAACTCCCATCAAAAAACACATAAATCCGATAAAACTAATTAAGTTGAACTGTGCGGGTGTAAGAAATCGCTTCTTAGAATGTAAAATCTGGACTTGATTTGCTATGCCGCCCAAACATAGAAGAATGACCATGATCGCTATGGATGTATTCATTAGTCATTACTTTTATAATCCCAGGAATAGTTTCTCGGTGTCGGATCATTCGCATCTACTTTGATCTCCTTTGTATCGATCAGCTCTCCATTTCGATACACTTTGAAGGTAAATACCGCAGCAGAATCAGCTCCACTCGACGAAACGATGAAGCTAGGGGAAAACAATTGGATCGGCTTAGAGGTGACAAAAGAATATTCGTTGTCCGCAAGCTGATCTCCTTCAAGAGTTAGAGGTGCTACATTTGTTCCTTCGAAAACAACCACAGGATCAAGCCCCATGAACCGAAAATAGTTCGCATAATCTCCTGTCTGCGAGAATTCTAACTTGAAGTTGGCAACATTAGGCTCTACATCCTTGGAGCATGAGGCCGCAAAAATAATAATGAGGAATAAAAGGCTATATTTTTTCATAATCGAATCGAAAAATGGATTTAGGGCTATTCTTTAAACGCATAAGTTGAGCATTGAAATTCAAGGCATTGCGTGCCTTAACCACCTTTATATTTGTTTTTATCTTAGTAAGAGCACGAAATCTTGCGAAGTTTAAATCTTGAATAGGAAGCTGAAAGAATTTAGTTTTCCAGTCAAAATTCACATAAGTTCCTACTTTTTGAAATTGGATGCTTTCTCTACTTTTAATTACAATCGTACGTATATCTAATATACTGCCCTGCCAATCGAAGTCAAAGCATGTGTGAATCTTAGCCCGAGGGAAAAAATCAATTAAATTTTTTAACCCAACATCTGAAATATTCTTTCCGATGCAAGAAAATGCAGAATTGTAAAATCTGATTTTTTTGGAAAAAACTTTAAAAAAAGACAAGTAGGTTTATCGTGAGTAGTTTACGATGGATTGAATTGCAATCGGTAACGATTTGGTAATGGTGCTTAATGCATTCATCCTCACTAACTTTCCTTGTAAATCTAAAGACAAAGATAAAAAAATGGGCAGATAATTTTAGTTTATCTGCCCATTTTTTACGTGGATAAATTTGAAAAGCACCATCAATTTTTATCGTCTAAGGATATTACCTCAATATCATTTAATTCAGGTGACCCGCCACGATGTGCACATCCAGCTGCTACATAGTATGTGTTATTTATTCGTACAACCTGCGTTCCGTGCCCACCGAGGGCAACAAAGATACCGGCCTCTTTGACAGCTTCCTGGATTAGCTTCACATAACTGGAACTTTCTTCAATACTGTTGTTCCAATAGTCCAGCCACAATTCCCGCCCTCTTTCTGTTCTTTTACCAACTACGACATCATAAGACAGCCCACGAGGGTAAGCCGGAATAAATGCTTCGGGGAAAAGTAGCAACTTACAGTTTTCGGCTTTTGCCTTCTGTATCCATTCGATTACTTTTTCGACTGTTTTTTGTATATCAAACAGCACAGGAGTTGCCTGTACAACACCTACTTTAACTTTTGTATCTATTGCCATAATTGTTTTGTAAAATTTAGATTATTGCTTCTTCAAAATTCACTTCTCATCCTGTTCATCCATTGCTGATAGCATGGTATCTTTCAGGGTGTCCAAAAACTTGGTCCGGTTGACTTTTCTATTCCTGATCTCCAAATAAGTATGGTAAAAATCTCCCAAGTCAATATTGAACGCATTTTCCATAGCCTTCGCAATTACCTTTATTTCGACATTACCATTGTCGAAAGTCCCGCTGTGATGTAAAGCGTATATCAATTCAATGAGTGAAGTTTTACTACCTGTCCAATTAATTAATGCCGGGCTTGGTAATATATTGGTTCCCTTTTCATTCAGATCATGTTGATATTCCAGATAAACCTGGATCATATCATTGGCGATGATTTTGGCAACCTTATAATCATGTGAAGTTGAAAAGGTAGGGTCTGCCTCGAAGAAAAATGTATCAAGATTAAGTTTTACATCGGCATTACCTCGTAAGAATAACTTACGGTCTAAAAAAGTATTGTTGG